>Ga0153956_1000106_pt1 | contig 104591 bp, 84 predicted proteins | sample TSFL040MetaG_FD_104704 | JGI IMG/M metagenome (GOLD analysis project Ga0153956, IMG submission 104704) | Attine ant fungus gardens microbial communities from Florida, USA - TSFL040 MetaG | ecosystem: Host-associated > Fungi > Mycelium > Unclassified | place: USA: Florida, Wekiwa Springs... | reverse complement strand
GACCTTCGCGAAGGAGAGCGATCCGGGTCACGGTACGGTGGTCGTCAATAGCGACGGCAGCTACACCTACACGCCGGATGCGAACTACAACGGCCCGGACAGCTTCACCTATACGGTGACGGATCCTGCCTCAGGCGAGAGCAGCACGCAGACGGTGAATATCACCGTCAACCCGGTGGTGGACCTGACAGCGGGCGACGACACCGCGAGCACCGACGAGGACACGCCCTTTACGGGCAGCGTGGCAGACAACGACAGTACGACGAGCGGCGGCGATCTGACGTTCGCGAAGGAAAGCGACCCGGGTCACGGTACGGTAATCGTCAACAGCGACGGCAGTTACACCTACACGCCGGATGCGAACTACAACGGCCCGGACAGCTTCACCTACACGGTGACGGATCCTGCCTCGGGGGAGAGCAGCACACAGACGGTGAATATCATCGTCAACCCGGTGGTGGACCTGACGGCGGCCGACGACACTGCGAGCACCGATGAGGACACACCCTTCACCGGCAGCGTGGCAGACAACGACAGCACGACGAGCGGCGGCGATCTGACGTTCGCGAAGGAAAGCGATCCAGGTCACGGCACGGTAATCGTCAACAGCGACGGCAGCTACACCTACACGCCGGATGCGAACTACAACGGCCCGGACAGCTTCACCTACACGGTGACGGACCCTGCCTCGGGGGAGAGCAGCACACAGACGGTGAATATCACCGTCAACCCGGTGAACGACGCGCCGGTGATCGGCGGCGGTGATGCGTCCGGTACGGTTATCGAGGCGGGAAATCTCATAGACGGCACGGTCAATCCGGGCACTCCGAGCGTCTCAGGAACTCTCTCGGCCACCGATGTAGATGGCGATCCCCTGAGCTGGAGTCTGTCCGGCACGCCGGATACCACGTATGGCACGTTCAGCATTGATCCGGCCACCGGGCAGTGGAGCTATGCGCTCGACAATTCGCTGCCCGCCACCCAGGCGCTGAATGCGGGCGATACGGTCACGCTGACGTACACCGTGGAGGTGAGCGATGGTGTGGGCGGCACGGATACGCGTGAAGTCACCATCACCCTTGTCGGTACCAACGACGCGCCGGTGGCGAATGTCGATACGGGTGTGGTCACGGAAGCAGGTGTGCTCGACGGCGGCAACACGGCCACGCCCGGCGTCCTGACCGCTACCGGAAATGTCCTTGCCAACGATACGGACGTGGACGATGGCGAGCAGGCCACCCTGCATGTGAGCACAGTAGGCTTCGGCGCGGTAACCGGCACCGTGGGTGCAGAACTGATTGGCACCTACGGCTCGCTGGTTCTCAATGCCGACGGCAGCTATACCTACACCCTGGACAATAACGATCCGGACACGCAGGCGCTCAAGCAGGGCGCCACGGCTACAGAGGTGTTCAGCTACACCACCGTGGACATCCACGGCACGGCCAGCGAAAGTACGCTGACCATCACGGTCACGGGCACCAACGACCAGCCGGTCATTACCTCGGATAACACCGCTGCGACCGGTGACGTCAGCGAGCAGGGGACGGTGAACCCTGATGCGCCGAACACCGTTACCGGAACGCTGACGGCTTCCGATGACGATACCGATGCGACGCAGCATTGGAGCCTGGACACCACAAACGGCACCTACGGCACCATCGCCATCGATCCAGCCACGGGCCAGTGGACCTACACGCTCGACAACGCGCGGCCTGCGACCCAGGCCCTGCACAGCGGAGAGAGCGAGACGGAGACGTTCACCGCCAGCGTGACCGACGAGTTTGGCGCGCACAGCGAGCAGGTCATCACCGTGACCGTCCACGGTTCCAACGACGACATCACGGGGTCGGGCGACGAGACCGTCACTCTGGCCGAGGACGGCAGCGCCACCGGCACGTTGCAGGACTACGTTTCCCACGTGGATGACGTCGTCACGCTCACGGGCTTCACCGTCGATGCCGATGGCGACGGCACCCCGGAAAACTACGCGCCAGGCGATTCAGTCGCCCTCAAGGATGCCAGCGGTAATGCGATCGGCACGCTGACTATCGCGGTGGATGGCAGCTACAGCTTCACGCCTGCGCCCAATTATGCGGGCAATGTGCCGATCGTCACTTATACGATGGAGTCTGGCGTGGGAGGGGCACCGGAGGGCGCGTCATCGGTTACCCAGACGCTGCAATTCAACACCACGCCGGTGTCCGATGCGCCCGGTCTGGATCCCGATACGACCGTCCACACGAATGAAGACACCGCCGTTTCGCTGGGCCTGAAGGCGCCGGTCATCACCGATGCCGGCACGGGCACCGACGATAACGATTACCCCGAGCGTCTCGGCGGGATCACGCTGACGATCGGCGGTGACGGCGCGAGCGGCGTCACCCTGTTCACCGGCGGGACTACGCTGACGCCCGTCGGCGGCGCAGTCACCATCGTCCTGACCGACATGGACCACGTCACCGGCGTGCCGCCGGAAGACAACGCCCACGGCGTTTATTATCTGACCACGGCCGAATACGAGGCGCTGGAAGCGCGGCCGCTCGCCGAAAGCGGCCAGAATTTTACCGTCACGGTGGGGGCGACCAGCTATGAGGTGGACAGCAGCGGGGCCATTCTCCCAGGCGTCGACGGAGCGTCCAGCACCCAGACTGTTACCGTCGACGTGCAGGCCGTCACCGATGGCGCGACCCTGACGGTCAACGGCGGAGCCACGGCCGATCTGACGGGCAAAGAAGATGGCGGCGCGATCAATCTGGGGAATCTGGTTACCACGCCGAATAACGTGGACGGCCATCCCGATACCGACGGAAGCGAACATTATTCCTATACGGTCAGCGGCCTGCCGTCCGGTGCGGTCGTCACCATCAACGGTACCGACTACACGGTAGGCGCATCCGGCTCGGTGACGACGCCCGCGAGTGCCACGTTCACCGCGGAGCCTTCCATCTCCATCACCCCGCCGGGCAATTTCAGCGGCGACATCACGGGTGTAACGGTCACGCTGCACACCATCGACACCGACAGCGATTCGAGCGGCACGATCTCCCCGCTCGACAGTTCCGTGACGATTAACCTGTACATCGACCCGGTGGCAGGCGATGTCGCGGCGAGCGACGTCAAGACACCTGAAGACACGGCGGCGCATTTCCTCGCCGGGGTCACGGTGACCGACACCGGCGGCGGCTCGACCGGGTCGGAAGTCATCAACCAGGTATCGTTCGAGGTGCCGACCGGCTGGACGCTCACGGCGCCGTCGGCGTCGGCGGGATGGACCTACACGCTCAGCGGCACCACCGCGACGATCGCTTTTGACAACACCTTGTCTGAAGCCGATCGCGAAACCGTGCTCGACGGCTTCACGATCAAGCCGCCCGCGCAGAGCAGCACCGACGCGACGATCGCACTGTCGATCCAGTCCACCGACAGCAATACGGTGCACGGCCAGGCCGTGAGCGATACGCAGACGGTCGAGCGGGACGTGAAAATCACCGTCACTCCGGTGGCCGAACAGGTCGGCGTCGATAGCGCGGGGCGCGGCGGTGGCGCGAGCGACGTCACGATGATCGACGATTACCGTTATGCGTCGGCCGGCAAGGAAGATACCTGGTTCGCGCTCGGCACGAACTATACGGACGCCACCAATACCAACGGCGGCAACGATCTGAAGTCCGCCTGGAGCAACGCGGATCCGGACGAATTCACCTACGCCGTGCTGTCGCCGACGCTCCAGTCCGATACGTCCGGCGACTCCGTCATCGGCACGCAGTTCCGTTATTCCACCGACGGCGGTGCGACCTGGCAGACGCTGACGTACAGCGGGGACGCTCTCTGGGTGCCGGCCCAGTATCTCGACACGTTGCAGGTGATGTTGCCGCCCAACGTTTCGGGCACGCTGACGATCGGCGTGCAGGCCGGAACGGTGGACTATGACGACGACGCGGACACGACCACGCTGCCGCTCAATCCGCCTCATGCCGGCGGCGCGGGCGTGGATGTGGCCGTTTCCGGCTCGGCGACGCTTTCTTTCATCAAATTCGACCCGGTTGCCGATGGGGTGACGATGGCGCTGAGCGGCCGGGCGGCGGGCCTCGAAGACCACGACATTCCGCTGACGATCAGGACCACCAGCGTCGATCCGTCGGAGACCTTCGATGTCACGATCACGGGCATTCCCGAGGGCGCGAAATTCGTCTATGACGGCACGGAACTCGCTGTCAGCGGCGGGTCGGTAACCATCGATGGGTTCAGCAATACCGCGCCGATAGCGATCACCCCTCCGCCCAACAGCAATGCGGACTTCACGCTGACGGTGACTGCGGTGTCGGTTGACGGCACCGATACATCTGCGCCTGTGTCACGGACAATCGACGTTTCCGTCAAGGGCGTCGCCGATACGGCCGTGGTGACGCTGCCGGCCACGCCGTTCAGCACGACCGAGGCCGCGCTGGATTCGGGCAACCACAAGGTCGCGCTGTCGCAGGTGGTCGCGAGTGTCACGTCGCCCGACACTGACGGCTCGGAAACGGTCACCCTGCGCATTACCGGGCTGGCCGAGGGCTTTTCGATCGCCGGCGCGACGACGGTGGTGTCGGGCACGGGCGAGGAGCGCGTATGGGTGGTGTCGGCGAATAATCTCGCCAACGTCTCTGTCGTCATGCCCGACAATTACAGCGGCACGGTGAACCTGCAGGTGGCGGGCGTCACCACCGAAAACGACGGCGACTCGCACACCGGCGACCCGACGAACGTGAGTTTCACCGTCACGCCTTCGCCCGAGTCCACGATCACCACCAGCGCGACGCTGGTGGAGGATGAGATCTCGCCGCTGAACCTTGCCATCGTTCATCACAACGGTGACACGGACGAGGTGCTCGGTAAAGTCTATGTGCCGGTGAACTACGATACGAGTAGCTACACGCTGTATCTGAACGGCACGGCGCTGCCCGATGCCGGTTTGAGCCATTACACCGATGGCAACGGCGTGGACTATTACGTCATCCCGGCCGATCAGGTCGGCGAACTGGGCGCCAAAGGGGCATCCAATCTCGATGGTGACCTCGGTTCGTTGACCTTCCTGTACGAAGTCACGGACCCGTCCAGCGACGGCACGCTGCCCGCCGTGACCGAGATCGAGACAGGCACGCTGACGCTGACGGCCACACCGGTAACGGACCCGGTGACCGCCTCGATCACCGCTATTAACATGACCGGCGCCACTGGCACGACGGCGAACAACGTCCCGAGCGGCGATCATGCGGACCCCGACACCGCCACCGTAACGGGCAGCGGCTCCGTCACCGTCAACCTGCATGTCGATTCCGGGGATACCGACGGCAGCGAGCACCTGATTCGCGTGCTGATCGACGGTGTGCCCGATGGCGTGACCGTGAGCGGCGCGGCGCAGGTCGGCACCGGCTCCTGGCTGCTCGTCTATGACGGCGGCGGCGCGCTGTCGCTGGGCGCGAGCGGCGTCGATGTGCCGGTGGAGTTCCTCATCGGCAAGGGCGCCGGCGATGGCACCTCGGCCATCACCATGACGGCGATGGCGCAGGACGAAGGCCAGTCCTCGACGACACCGGCCGGCATCGAAGCCGATACGGTCGGCTGGAGCCTCGTGCTGAATCTGGCCGATGGCGGACCTTCCGCGCCGCCGACGATCGACCATTGGAGCTATAACGGCGCGGCGGGCACGGAAGACACGCCCTTCACGCTGGGCAGTGCGATCGATGCGGGCGTGTCCACCGGCGACTCCTCGGCGGCTTACACCTACACGGTCACGCTCACGGACCTGCCGGCGGGGGCCTCGGTCAGCGGCATGATCCTGACCACCATCGGCGGCGTGCCGGTCTGGACTGCCACGACGACGGTGCCGGCCGGCAGCGACAGTCAGGCGGCGTTGGACGATCTGCTGTCCCACATCACCATTACCCCGCCGGCGAACAGCAACGACAACAACGCCGACTTCAGTTTCGACGCCAAACTCACGGCCGCGGCCGTCGGCGGCACCAGCGTGCAGGCAGATACGAACGCTGACGGTATGCACGTCACGCCGGTGACCGATGACGCTTCCATCACGGTGGCGACGACCAGTGTCGGAGAGGGCACGGCCAGTGTCAGCGCGACCATTGCGGCGCATGACACGATCGATGGCAGCGACGGCACGATCGTCGATGGCAAGCTATACGTGCAGGTTTCGACCGCTGGCAATGATGGCGGCACAGTGACGGACGGCGCCGGCCATTCGCTCGCGCTCACTACGGTCAGCGGTGTCGCTGGTGTTCCGGACGGCAGCTATTACGTCGTCGATGTGGGCACCTCGGGCGGTTCGGTCGATCTCACCTATACGGCGGCAGGTAATGTCGGCCTCGAACCGGGCGACGTCACCTTCACCGCCTGGGCGCAGACGCAGGAAGTCGGGGCGAGCAACATCGCGTCGGCTTCGGGCACCGGTACGGCCGCGGTGGAGATCATCAACAATGGCGTCACGGTGACGAGCCAGCCCGAGGCGGGCAGCGAACCCGCATCCGCCGACAAGGCCGATGCCATCCAGCTGAGCGGCCTGTCGGTGACCCTGAACGACAACGACGGCTCCGAGACCATCCACTCGATCCTGTTGACGAACGTCCCGGTGGGTTTCCTGCTCTACGTCGGTGACAATGCCGGCGATGCCACCCTGGCCGCGCAGGCGTCCAACGCGGGCGGCGACGGCATCACCAATACCTGGGTGTTGTCCAACGGCGACGGCACGCTGCCCAACTATGTGGCGATCCTGCCCGCACCGCATTGGAGCGGCTCGCTCACCGACCTGGCGCTAGTGGTGGAGTCGGGCGAGACCAGCCTGTCCACCACGCGGGTGGACACCGTGCCGTTGGGGACCGTGACGGTGGAAGCCGTCGCCGACGGCCTGACCATCAATCCGACGCTTTCCTTCGGCACGGAAGGTCATATCCTCGATATGAACCTGAACGCCGCCATGGCCGACCCGGTGGCGGCGACGGCGAGCGTGGCCGACGGGAGTACCGAAACCACGACGCTACAGATCACCGGCCTGGGCGACCATGCGGCGTTCTATGTGGGCGACGATCTGGTCTCCTCGGTCAGCTACGACGCCGGCACGGATACCTACACCGTCACCGGTCTTTCCCAAAGCGACCTGGACGATCTGGGCTTCGTGCAGGCGGCCTCGGCGCTGACCGATCACGATACGGCCGCGAACGGAACGCAGGTCGACGTTACGGCCTGGACGGTGGAAAGCGCCAACGGCGACGAATCCGCCCATGTGTCCGGCGCGCTGACACTCGCCGTGACTCCGGTGCTGGCGACCACGGGCAACGACAGTTTCATCTGGGACGGCAACGCGATCGACGGCAAGGCCGGTATCGACACGGTTGCGCTGCGTGTCGGCGAAGACCTCACCCATACGGACCTCGCCGGCCAGTTGAAAAATATCGAGGTCATCGACCTGTCGGCGCCCGGAGCAAACAGCATCACCGGCGGCCTGTCGATCGCGGACGTACTGAAGATCACCGGGTCGAGCAGCGGCACGCTGACCATTCATGGCGGTACGGACGACGAGGTCGAACTGTCGAGCGCGTCCGAATGGAGCACGACCGGCGTCGTCACCGATGGCCACGTCACCTATACCAGCACCTCCGGCGCCACGGTGCTGGTCGATGAGGACATCTACGCCAACCACCATGTCTCTTACGCGGCCTGATCCGATGGCTGTCAACGGCGGCCTGCCCTGAAGGCGGGCCGCATCGATCGTTACCTTGAATCACCACGGCACGGCCTCCCGGAAAGGGCGGCGCTATTGCGTGCCGAAATCAGTCTTGAATCCGGACATGCTTCAACAAAACCAGTACGGCAGACGATGCCGATTTTCCCTGGAAAGTTTCTTTCCAACGTATGTCCCGGTTCGCTCCGTGTTGTTTTCCCGGACATCCCATCGCCTGGCCGGCGCCGTCTGGCTGGCCATGATCGCAGGCGTTGCCGGCGCGCAAACGGCCGATACCGCGCCGCTCGGCATGACCGATGCCGTGCGCGCCGCCGTGTGGACCTATCCCAGCATTCGCGGCGCCGGCGAGCAGGTACAGCAAGCCAATGAAGAGGTCGACGCGGCCCGCGCAGGCTATCGACCGCAAATAACGGGCGGAATCGACAACCAGAATCAGAACTATCAGGACGGCAGTTACGATTCACGGCATGTCTATACGGCCAGGCTGAACGTGTCGCAAATGCTCTACGACTTTGGCAAGGTCGCCGGCGCGGAGCATAAAGCGCAATCCAGCGTGCGGGCCAGCGAAGCGCAGGTGGAACTGTCGACCGACCAGGTCGCCATGAACACTGCTCAGGCCTGGGTCGATGCGCACTTGCAACAGGCGCTGGTGCAGATTGCCCGCGAACAGCTTAGCGCGGTCACCTCCATCACCGCGCTCGTCAGCGAGCGTGCGACCAGGGGGGCGACGACCCGCTCGGATGTGGAGCAGGCCAATTCCCGCGTGGAGGAGGTTCGCTCGCAATTGCTGGGTGCCGAGGCCGAGGCGCTGCGAGCCAGTCTCACCCTGATGCATCTGACGGGACGGTCGGCACCGGTCGCGATTACGGGCGACATTCCCGCGGATCTCATGGGGACGGCCTGCCGAAGCGCACCTGTCGGCGACACGCCCGCCGTGCGTGTCGCCGATGCGCTGCGCGACGAAGCACACGCGGATCTGGATATCGCCAAGGCCAATCTTCTGCCCACCTTGACGCTGGACGGCAACGTCGGGCGGGCGCTAACCAATGGCTCGCGCCTTTACGGGCAGTATCGAACCACCGCGCAGATCGGCATCAATTTATCCATTCCGATCTATTCGGGTGGCGCCATGCAGGCACGCGAACGCAGCGCCCTTCACCAGTTGCGCTCCTCCGAGGATGCCGCCGAGCAGGCCCGGCTGGAAATGCTTCAGGGCTTCGCCGATGCCAAGGCGCAGGTCGATGGCTGGGCAAGCCGCGCTCCGGTTCTGCAAAACCGCGTAGACAGCATCGACGCCACGCGCGGGCTCTACCGCGAACAATATCTGCAATTGGGCACGCGCTCGCTGCTCGATCTGCTGAACGCGGAACAGGAATATCACAGCGCCCGTATCGATCAGGCACAAGGCCTCCATCAGCAATATCGCCTCGCCGTGCAGTGCCTCTATTTCAGCGATCGTCTGCGCAGCAGCTTTGGGCTCGATGGGGCTGTGCCGGTGGGCAACGCCACACTTTCTTACGGTCCAGCACAATGAACCAGAACATCCAACCGACCGTGAACGACGAACCGGCCTGCGTAACGGATTCGGTTGCCCGGGACGGCGGCCGTCGCGAGGCGCGGCCGCCCCATCCTCTGCAAACCGGCTGGCGGGACGCCGTGCTGGCCGTCGCGGCGCACTATCAGCTCAACGCGTCGGCCGAGCATATCCGGCTTGCGACGCAGTGGAGCGACGAAGCGCCCATCGAGGAGCAGGCTCGCGAAATGGCGCGTCAGGCCGGGCTCTCGCTGCAACTCCTCCAGCCATCGCTAGCTGGTCTGAACCCGTGGCGACTGCCGGTGGTCGTGCAACTCGATGGCGGCCAGGTGGCGGTGATCACCGTCATGAGTGAGGCCGGGCTGGTGCTCGCGATGAGCGGCGATGGCGGTGCGACACTCACGCACCGCGCGGAGGATCTGCAGCCGCACGTGCAGGCACTGGCCGTGCTGCGCCCGCTGCAATCGGCCCGCGACGTGCGCGTGGACGATTACATCGCGCCAGTCGAAGAACACTGGCTGCGCAGTCTCGTGCTGGCCGACTGGCGCCCTTACGCCCACATCCTGGTCGCCTCCCTCGTCACCAATCTGATGGCGCTGGCGGGCGTGATCTTCTCGATGCAGGTCTATGACCGCGTGGTGCCGGCGCAGTCGATGCCGACGCTCTACGTGCTGTCGGGCGGCGTGTTGCTGTCGCTGATCTTCGCCTGGGTAATGCGCGACGCGCGCATGCGCATCACCGACCTGCTGGGCAAGCGGGCGGACCTACGCATCTCCGACCGCGTATTCGGCCATGCGTTGCGTGTGAGGAACGGCGCGCGACCACGCTCGACGGGCACATTCGTCTCGCAGATTCGCGAACTGGAACCCGTGCGCGACATGCTGACCTCGACGACGATCGCGGCAGCGGCGGATCTGCCGTTCTTTCTGCTGTTCTGCGTCGTGTTCTGGTTCATTTCCGGCTGGCTGGTCGTGGTGCCGCTCGGCGCCTTTTTGCTGCTGATCGTCCCGAGCCTGCTCGCCCAGCCGAAGCTGCGCCGCCTCGCGCAACTGGGCACACGCGAAGGCTCCTTGCGCAACGCCATGCTGGTGGAAACCGTGCAAGGCATCGAGGACATCAAGGTCCTGCAGGCCGAGCAGCGTTTCCAGAATCAGTGGAATCACTACAACGCCGTCAACGCCGATTCCGGCCTTGCGCTGCGCGATCTGCTCAACCGCCTCAACAACTGGATGCAGACTGTCCAGGGCGCAGCCTTTGCCGTCGTGATTTTCTTCGGCGTTCCGCACGTGATGTCGGGTGAAATCAGCACCGGCGTGCTGGTCGCCTCCAGCATCCTGGTGAGCCGGATGCTCGCGCCGCTGTCGTCGATCACCACCGTCCTCAACCGCTGGCAGCAGGCGAAGATTGCCGCCAACTCACTCGACCAGCTGATGAAGCTGCCGGTCGACAATCCACAGGGCGCAACCTGTGTGCATCGGCCAACGCTGCGCGGCGATTTCCAGCTCGACGACGCCGCCTTCAGCTATGACGGTCAGACCTCGGCTCTTATGATCAAGTCGCTCAGAATCGACGCGGGCGAACGCATTGCTGTCCTGGGGCGCAACGGCGCGGGCAAATCGACCCTGCTGCAAGCCCTGTCGGGCCTGATGCAGCCTGTGGCCGGATCGGTGCAACTGGACGGTGTGGCGCTGTCTCACATCGATCCGGTGGACGTGCGTCGCGATGTGAGTCTGCTCACGCAGAACGCCCGCCTGTTTCACGGCACGTTGCGCGAGAATCTGAAACTCGCGGCCCCGCTTGCCAGCGACGAGCAGCTTCTGGCCGCGCTCCAGGCGGCGGGCGCATGGGGCTATGTCCAGCGTTTGCCGCTCGGGCTGGATCACCCCGTGCAGGAAGGCGGCCTCGGCATGTCCGGCGGCCAGCGGCAGGGCATATTGCTCGCGCGTCTGCTCCTGCGCGAGCCGCGCGTGCTGTTGCTGGACGAACCGACCACGGCTCTTGACGACGCCACGGAGCGCGACGTGATCGCGCGTCTGCGTCGGCTTCCGTCCGGCCACACGCTGGTTCTCGCGACGCATCGCATGGCGGCGCTCGACGCGGTCGATCGCATCCTCGTCGTCGAGGGCGGCGCCGTCGTCATGGACGGCCCCAAAGAGAAAGTGTTGGCCGCGCTGCGCGGCAACCTGCCTCAGCCGCGAGCGGCGACACCTGCCACCGTCAAGACGCGTCTGTTCGTTCAACCCAAAGTGCTCAAGGATCAGGGAGAACAGGCATGATGGATCGTATCAACGGCGGGATCGCGGCGCTTCTGGGCGGTAAAACGCCGGATGCCCGAAGCGGCGCCGGCTTGCCCGAGCTGACCGATCTCAACGAAATGCGCGCCACCCGTTCGGCGCGCGTCGTGTGGCTGGTCGCTGCGTTTCTGGCCATTTTCTTCGCCTGGGCCTGGTTCTTCGAGATCGACGAAGTGTCCAGCGGCACGGGCAAGGTCATCCCAAGCTCCCGCGATCAGGTGATCCAGTCCCTCGAAGGCGGGATTCTTTCCAGGCTCGACGTGCACGAAGGGCAATTGGTCGAGAAGGGTAAGGTACTGGCCCAACTGGACCCGACTCGCGGTGAATCCAGTGTCGAGGAAACGGCCGCGCGTTACCGGGCCGCGCTGGCCTCCAGCGCCCGTCTGCAAGCCGAGGTGGCCGGGCACGCCAGTATCGACTTTCCGCCGGAACTGGCCGGGTGGCCGCGGTTGAGAGCCACCGAGACATCGTTGTTCGAATCCCGCCGCGCCGGCCTCAATGAAACGGTGAGCGGCCTCAACCAGGCGCTGGCGCTGGCGAGGCAGGAACTCGGCATCACGCAGTCGCTCGTGAAGAGCGGGGCGGCGAGTAGCGTCGAGATGATTCGTCTGCAACGCCAGGTCGCCGACCTCGAGCTGAAGCTCAACGACGCCCGTTCGACCTACATGGTCAAGAGCCGTGAGGATCTGACCAAGGCCGATGCCGATGTGAAATCACTTCAATCGGTAGTGCGCGGGCGTGAGGACACGCTGGATCGCACGAAGCTGGTCGCGCCGGTGCGCGGCATCGTGAAGAATCTCGACGTGACGACGATCGGTGGCGTGGTTGCGCCGGGCGGCTCGATCATGACCCTCGTGCCGATGGACGACCAGCTTCTGGTCGAAACCCGTATCTCGCCGCGCGACATCGCGTTCATCCACCCTGGCCAGCGTGCGCTCGTGAAGGTGACGGCCTATGACTATTCGATCTATGGCGGCCTCGAAGGCAAGGTCGAGACGATTGCGCCCGATACGTTGCGCGACGAGGTCAAGCCCGAGATCGTCTATTACCGGGTGCTGGTGCGAACCGACTCCGACGTTCTGGTCGACAAGGCTGGGCACCGTCTCCCCATCACGCCCGGCATGGTAACGACCGCCGACATCCGCACGGGCCGCAAGACCGTGTGGGACTATCTGACCAAACCCCTGAACAAGGCTCGCGAAGCGATGCGCGAGCGATGACAATCTGCAAAGGACAAACCATGGGCAAGAGGACATTTTTTACTGCCGCCATCGTGCTGGCGACGAGCTGCGCCATCGGCGCAAGCGGTGTTGCCTACGGCCAGCACAATCCCGTTGATCGGGTCAGCAATCCGGCTGCCTACGCATTCACCGATGTCGGCATTGCCCCTGCCGACATGAGCCCGTCTTTCGTGCGTGACGGTGTTGTTACCGAGCCGCGGCGCTTTGCGGCGATTACGCCGGGACTCGAACAGACGCAGGTTCAGCGCATGCTCGGTGCACCCGTCCGACAGCACGGCCAGGAATGGGACTACAACTTTCAGTTCAGGATGAAACAGTCGGAGAACTTCCTCGTATGCCAGTACAAGGTGGTGTTCGACGAGCGTCAGCTTGTGCACGAGACCGTTTGGCGACGCCGGCAGTGTCAACAGCTTGCGAGTGCGGAATCGGTGGCGCAATGAACCCGATTCCGGGGTTGGCGCGCAGCTAGACTCATGGCAGGTTATGCCGCAATGCTAGTTGATGCCCTGTCAGGTATTCGTGATGTGATGATGTAGGGTGTGGACGGAAATACATGGCGGTGGTTATTGCTTCGGCTCACCACTCACGCATCGTGCACTGACGACGGAACTCGCCGGCGCGACGGAAGCGTCGGTATTTGCACTCGACTACCGGCTTGCACCGGAACATCCGTTCCCCGCGGCGCGGCTTTGAATGCCGGAGTAGCTCATGACGGACTAACTCCGGATGGCGACAGTAGCCAGGAACGCCAGCAACCGTCGCACCCAAGGGAATACCCTTAGCCTCCTGCCATCGCACTTGAACCGCCGGCGGATCACGTGCTAAATTAAATTGTTATCGGTAACAACCAATGGGTCTGGCGTGCGAACAGCGATGGGCGCGCACCCTTCAAGGCTTCGATTCAACGGCGGCGCGTGCCTGTCCGTCGCGAATTTCACGCGCGTACCCAGTCGTTCGTCGCCTCAACTCCGTCGCCAATGAAGAACGCTTCCTGTCAGCCCCTCAGAAAATATCCCTCCCGATGAGCACTATTCAAAATCCAGTTTTGCGCGGCTTCAATCCGGATCCTTGCGTATGCCGTGGCAAGGACGCGTGGTACATCGCGGTGTCGACGTTTGAATGGTATCCGGGTGTTCTCATTTATGAGTCTCAAGATTTTGTGAACTGGGAACTCAAGGCCGCGCCTCTGGACAGGCTATCGCAATTGAACCTCATCGGCGAGCAGCCTTCCGGTGGCATCTGGGCGCCCGCGCTGTCCTATCACGATGGCCTTTACTGGCTCGTCTATACCGACACGAAGGCATGGAAAGGCGAGCAGAAGATCTCGCCGCTGCGCGACATGCACAACTATGTCGTGACCGCCCCGGACATCACCGGACCCTGGTCGGAGCCCGTGCATCTCGTGTCCGGGGGATACGACCCATCCCTGTTTCACGACGAATCCGGCAAGAAATGGCTGGCCTATATCCGGCGCGATTTCAGAGGTATTCACGAGGACCTTTTCGCCGGAATCATCCTGCGCGAGTATTCGGTCGAAGAAAAGAAGCTGGTCGGCGAGGAGCGCGTCATCTATAAAGGCGCCAATCTGAAGACCGACTACTTCATGAAATGTCAGATTTACGAAGCACCGCATTTACTGCAGAAGGGCGGCTGGTACTACCTGATCACGGCCGAAGGGGGCACGGGCTATACGCATGCGACGTGCGTGTCGAGGTCTCGCGATATCTTCGGTCCGTACGAGCTCCATCCCGACACGCCGATGCTGACGTCGCGCGACGTGAGTGGACGAATCCAGCGGACCGGCCACGGCAATCTGGTGGAGGGTCCCAACGGCCAGTGGTACATGACCTACCTCGGATCGCGGCCAATCGATGCGCACACGAAGCGCTCGCCGCTAGGCCGCGAGACCTGCATCGCACCGATCGAGTGGCAGGCAGGCTGGCCGCGTCTCGCCACGGGCGGGGTCGTTCCCGCCGAAACCTTTGCGATCGATTCTGACATCGAGCAAAGGCTCGACAGCAGCTGGGCAATCGATTTCGGGCACGCCGCCGCGCTGCCGCTGGAGTTGCAGAGTCTGCGAATTCCCATCGGCGACGACTGGTGCAATCTTCGCGAACGGCCGGGCTATCTGCGGATCCGGGGGCAGGAGTCGCCGACGTCGCGGTTCCATCAAAGCCTGCTCGCCTGTCGCATCCGCGACTGGCAATTCGAAGTCGAAACCGAGCTGGAATTTTCGCCCATGTCATATCTGCATATGGCCGGGCTCATGGCGCGTTACGACGAGAACACTTTCTACTATCTGTTCGTCACCCGCGACGATGACGGCACAAAAATCCTGTCGTACATGGAAATGGATGCCGGCAGCTTCGCCTACGGCAATCGGCTCGCGACGCTGCCCGAAGCCGCCGGCATCGGCCTGCGGGTTCGCGTCGAGGACGCGAAACTGCGCTTCTTCCATCGCTCGCAGGACGGCGACTGGAAGGACCTCGGGCTCGAAAAGGATTTCACGAAACTGAGCGATGAATACGCAACCCCCATCGGTTTCACGGGGGCTTTTGCGGGGATCACCGTCAACGACATGCTTGGTTTTCGCGAACCCGCCGATTTCAGATCGTTCTCGTATCGTCAACTGACCGGCTAGCACCCGGGCGTCGTGTCATTGCAGTCGTTTAATAACAAGGAAGACCTCATGCGCTTTCGTTGGAGACATCGCTATCTCGTTCTGCTGATCCTGTTTGCGATCTATCTGCTCTGTTACATGGACAGAATGATCATGGCGGCGGCCCTTCCCTTTATCGCGTCGGAGTTTCATCTGTCGGCGATGGAAATGGGCGGCATTCTCAGCGCGTTCTTCTTCAGCTACGCGCTATGCCAGATCCCCGCCGGCCTGCTCGCGGACCGGTTTGGCTCACGGCTGATGACGACTATCGGCGTCGCATGGTGGACCGTTTTCACGGCGCTCACCGGACTGTGCAATTCGCTTGGCCTGATGCTGGTGGTGCGGGTCGCGTTCGGCATCGGCGAGGCGCTCTTTCCGCCCGCGGCGTTCAAGGCGCTGTCGGCATGGTTCCCAAAGCGCGAGGTGGGACGAGCGACCGGACTGATGATGACCACCAATGCGCTCGGACCCGCATTGGCGCCGCTGTTCGTGACGGCCGTCATGGCAGCGTGGGGATGGCGCGCGATTTTCACGAGCCTGTTCATACCCGGCATCGTGATGGCTGTATTGGGCTGGCTTTATATCCGAAACAACCCGAAGGACAGCAAGCATGTTTCCGCAATCGAATTAGAGGAAATCGGCAACAGCAAAAAAACCACGTCGGCCTCCGCCGGCAAGGCGGATTTTGCCGGCTTGGTGAAAACACCGCTGGTCTGGTGGTGCTTTATCACCCTGTTCGTGTTCAGCATCGCCTCGTGGGGAATCATGAGCTGGTTCCCGACCTATCTGCTGAAGGCGCGCGGCCTGTCGACGGCGCGGATGGGCATTATGGCGTCGGTGCCATTTCTGGTCGGCACGATCGCCTATTGCATCACGGGCTTTCTTTCCGACAAGTTCTTCCGCAATCGCCGCGAATTGCTCGTCGTTCTCGGCTGCATCGTGGCCGCGATCTTTGCCTATCTGACAGCTCATGCGGCAACGGCGGAAACGGCGGTGTTCTATCAGACGATCGGCTATTTCTTCTCGACCACGGCCGGCTGTTCTCTGTACACCATCCCGAACGTCGCGCTGCCGAACAAGGTCGTCGGCTCGGCAATCGGCTTCGTCAATGCGGCGGGTCAGCTGGCGGGGTTCCTTTCCCCGCTGATCGTCGGCTACATCCTGACGAGGACGAATGACGATTTCAACGTCGTGTTTCACCTTTTCGTCGGTTGTTTCTTACTGGCTTCGGTGTCCGCATGGTTCATCAATACGCGGACGGACCTTGGCAATGCTGTCACGCAGACGGGGGAGTTCGACGAAAGGGGCGCCAAAGTAAGCTAGGCGGGCGGAAGTCGCTTTTGATTGGCCGTGCCGTCATACCGGTTTTCGATGCCCGAAGGCCAGGGAACTCGGGGGGCTTGCGCCGAAGGCTGGCGTAAATGCCGCCCGCACCACCGAGTTCGAGTTCAACACCGTTGGACAGACGTACACGCAACGCGAGCGGCAGCGCAATGCGGCCGCTCTTGTAGAAGTCATGCACCGCTCTTTGCGAGCGGTGCGTTCGGCGTATTCCGGCACTAGTCGACGACAGCGGCCAGGCGCGTCGTACGAAGAGAGAAGTTTTCGTAATGATGGCATCCGTGGAGCGTACGAGTCCCATCATCGCGCCCGCAAGTTAGCGCTAAATCATGTTGAGGTTGCTGCCGGGGCGATCCGCCCGATCGCATTGCGATCCACCTTCCTCTGTTCAGTGTGTGCAATGGCACGGCTCTGCGTGAGACGGATCGCTATGAGAGTCCATCGCAGTTCAACAGCGAATACAAGCGGGGTTTCGGTACTTCGCCTCCAGAAGGTATCCGCGGGATGCGTCTATCGGAGAAGGGTCGGGCCAATGCATTGCTGTAAATTGACTTCGGTCAGGCATGGAAGGCTTCGTGAGTACGGTTCTCCGGACGGCTGTGATTGAACTTGAGGCGTACATTCATTCCTCGGGTCATGCGGATGACATCGACGAATTTCTCAAGTGGGTGGAACCGCGTAGAACGACATCTGTACCCGCAAACATCTAATCGTGCCATCGCGTCGAAGGGATGCCATCGTCACAAGAGTTGAGCTTCGCGATTGGCAATCGGGTGGAGGGTAACGGTGGAGCACTGCAAAGCATCATGGTGTTTCCTGTTGTGCACCAATCCTGATTACACGGGCGATAAACTCGGTGTGAGAATAGACATGGCATGTCGTACGAATCTGTTCGAGGCATGCGAAAAGAGCAGTACAACAAGCACGTTGAATTCCCATTCGGATCTCTGCCGGCTATCAGATAGCTTCTTCCACTTCGTCATTGACTAACCTGGCAAACGGTCAACCACCATGCGTACTATCCAGATCCTGCTTCAAACGACCATCCCGCCTCGCGGCGACGACTGGTCGATTGAACGCTTCAGCCGACTAACGGAACTATTGCGCACATATCGGAATTCCGAGGGGCGTCTGATGTTCAATGTCGTTGCTCGGGACCGCACGACGCCAGGGAAGCCGGATCCGATTCTTTCACAGCTCGATGAGACCGGGTTCGACGAGCTGTGGTTGTTTGCGGTTGACGAAGGAGACGGCTTAACTCCCGACGACTGCGCGGGAATTACGCGATTCTGGAAAAAGGGGCGCGGCCTGTTCGTCACCAGGGATCACATGGATCTGGGCTGTTCGTTGTGCAGCCTGGGCGGGGTGGGCAAGGCGCACTACTTTCACACGCACAATCTGGACCCCGACCAGTCCAGACGCGTGGCTGACGATCCGTTCTCTACCCACATCTCGTGGCCAAATTTCCACTCGGGCGCAAACGGGGATTTTCAGGAAGTCACTCTCGTCACGCCCATACATCCGGTACTGGCGGACCCCGACTCTCCCACTGGCGCAATTCGGTTCCTGCCGGCGCATCCGCACGAAGGGGCCGTTTGTGCTCCTCGAGATGAACCCGCCAGAGTGATTGCACGGGGAACGAGCAAGGCGACTGGGAAGAGCTTCAATCTTGCGGTCGCATTCGAATCCTCGGATCGGGGAGGCCCGGCAATCGCCCAAAGTACATTTCATCATTTTGCGGACTACAACTGGGACTCCAGGCTTGGCTGTCCGAGCTTTGTATCCGAGTCTCCCGGGAACGGAATGCAGACCGAGACGCAAGCGCTGAGGGACATCCATCGTTACTCCGTCAACATCGCGCTCTGGCTGGCTGGAGCGACCTGACGCTTCCTGCTCACGATTTTTTGTTTGACGACGACTCCAGCCCGACATTTCGCTGGAATTCCGGCGAGCGCCGCAAGCCTGCCATAGGCCTGTTCGGCGAGCTGTGCGTATTTCACGTGAAGGCGAGCAGTCTTTCCACGGCAAAAAGATCGGTGGGCGCTTGAGGGCGCGACGTGGATAACCGTGGCACGTTCAACAAGGAAGTGATGCGCCTGCATTTCGAGTGCGGGCGAAGCAAGTGCGAGGTCGCTCTATGGTCAAAGTGAATGTGGGTGGCGATCACGTCCGTGATGGCCGCGGGATCGACCTGTGTCGCTTAGCGCGACGGAGCCAATTCGCGACTGGGGTGTAGTCCGCCTGAGTGGCACTCGCACATGCACATGTTCGACTCCTGCGTCTAATAACGCCTCAATTCCAGCAAGCCCGGCAACACGCGACTTCACTTTGCCGGGCCATTTCGAACCTCGTGAAAAGTAGATCACGGGGCCGGGCTATCGGCGGGTAGACACGGGAAGGAACATACCTCAGTGCACTTTGGGAAACAATTACGGCTGTTGACGGACAGCGCCTGATCGACGGCTCGCATTCGGCATTGACGTTTCAAGCGCAGGCAGACTGACGTTGTTCGCTTATCTGCTTTTGTAATCGTGCAGCACGCGGCCATAAGGCAGCGTAAGGTCAGCGATGAAATGCAACGCCCCGACGACTCGCTTCACGGGCAGATCTGCCACCGGTGCATTGACATGCGGCACGAGATGCAGCCGTGCGGGGCCGGACCAGCCGCCCTTGACCTGAATGTCGGTGAGGTTGTAGCCGACCAGTTGCGCGATGGCCAGACTGCCATCGACCTCGGGGACCAGCTTCAAATTGACCTGGGTCTTGCCCATCTTGTCGATGATGGAGGCCGAAGAACAGGCCTTGCGGCCTTCCACGTCGTACAGCAGATTTTGATGCTTGTATCCCATAGTGCCTACCGCCACCAGCACGCCGGCATACTCGAGGGTTCCGGTGAGCGTATCGTGCTCGATAGCGAGCTTAGGTTTTGCATGCTTTTTCGGAAATCCCCAGATTTCCCGGCCGCCGGCGATGGGCGGCTCGTCATCCAGATACATCTGTGCGGTGAAATTGACGTGCTCGCCGTGCAGCATCGCGGGAATGACGACGCCGGATTCGGTGTAGTCACCAAAACCAGCGGAATCCGGCATGCGAATGAATTCATACATTACCGTGCCACTGCCGTCGGGTTCCAACGGTTCGGGCAGCGCGGAACGAATGAGCTCCGGGTCGGATTCGTAGGTAACGATCAGATATTCTCGATCAATAAAACGGTAGGGCCCGCGGGGATAGGAGGGCGATGAGAGCGGCATCGACGGCAGATTCAGTATGTCCTTGGCGTTCATGATCTGGCTAATCCAAAGTTGATACAGATGATCGTGTGAAATTCTTTGCGAGTCTGGGGTATCGGCAACACGTCCGTCATACGAAGTCATCGTAAATGGGTGGGGCGTATCGCGGTAGTCACGCAGACAGGTTCACGGTGTTGCCCCTGTCGCACCAATCGCATATAACAGCATGCACGTGCCGGGAATATTCCTGAAACCAGGCACGCGCATCGTGCATCTCTTTGCGCTCATCGCAGCGCAACGCCTTATGGCAACAGCCCATTTTGATTGTTGCGACGATGACAACACCATGAGTCCGCTCACGTGCCTACCACAATATGCCGGGCCCACTTACGATGATTTCGTGTGTTGGAGTTCCGCATTTCCCCTGGACGAGGCAGCCTTGGCCTGAACAGGCCGGTTCTACTTTTCGTCATTCTGATCACGCGTGAGCAGGCTGCGCTATCTGCATGTACACCATGTTTCGCAAGAAGAACACCGCAGTCGCAATGCGCATTGCCGAGGTAGGTGCCAATGGGCGCGCAGACGCTTTCCACTAGTCGTCAGGAGTCTGCTGCCGGCTCACCACCCGTTGCTCGGACGGAGTCGCATCCGTTCGATTTCAGACTGGCGATGGGGCTTGTCGGTATTCTTGTCGCGTCGCTTTCCTCTGGTCTCAATGACCGGGTGACTGACGTTGCATTGACGGACTGGCGTGGAATCGTCGGTATGGGACATGACGAAGGCACGTGGATCTCCGCCGTCTACGCAGCCGGGGAGGTCGCCGGTATGTTGGTGTCCGCGTGGTTCGCCGTCACTTTGTCGTACAGGCGATTTGCTATTGGCGTAACACTCGCATTTGCGGCATTGGCGACGGTCTTTCCGTTTGTGAGCAGCTTTCCGGCGCTTGTGTTTTTGCGCTCAGTACAGGGACTCGTCGGCGGGTTATTGCCACCACTGCTGATGACGGCCGCGCTACGTTTTCTCCCCCCGAAAATCAGGCTTTATGGATTGAGTGGTTACGCGTTGACCGCCACATTCGGGCCTAATTTGGCCACCCCACTCGCCGCATTGTGGACCGACAAGGTTGGCTGGCAATTTGTCTACTGGCAGATCATTCCGCCTTGTGTCCTTGCCGCTGTGCTTATGGGGTGGGGATTTCCTCAGGACCCGGTCCGACTCGAGCGGTTCAAGCAATTTGACTGGAGAGGCGTGATCCTGGGCTGCGGCGGCATCGCAATGGTTGTTCTGGGGCTTGAGCAAGGCGAGCGGCTGGACTGGCTTGCATCGCCGCTTATCAAGGCCTTGTTTGCGTGCGGCACGGTCTCACTGGCGTTATTTTTCGTGAATGAGTGGAATCATCCATTGCCACTCTTCAAGCTGCAGATGCTCGGTCGACGCAATTTCTCGCACGGCCTGCTAACGCTCACGGGCATCCTGATCGTATTTATGTCGGCGTCTGCCTTACCTGCTGCGTATCTGTCGGAGGTTCGAGGCTATCGACCGCTCGAAATCGGCCCACTGGCGCTCACGATCGCGATTCCTCAATTGATCGCGTCGCCGCTTGTAGCAATGCTTTGCAACTTCCGTTGGATTGACAGCAGGATCGTGCTCGCAACGGGACTCGCGTTATTGTCGGGTGCGTGTTTCGCTGGGTCTTTTCTGACCTCCGATTGGGTCCGTGACAATTTCTTTCTCCTGCAGGCGATGCACGCTTTGGGCCAGCCAATGGCGGTAATGCCGGTTCTCATGGGTGCGACGGGTGTGGTGCAGCCATCGGAGGGGCCGTTCGCGTCGGCGATGTTCAATACGATCCGTGGTTTCGCAACGGTACTGGGCACGACGCTTGTGGAGTCTCTGATTACCCACCGTGAGCACTTCCATTCAAACGTGCTGATTGACCAGGTTGGCCGACGTCTTCATCTGCTGTCGCAGCTCGACGCAGGCGGCGGAACGCCGGCACTGTTGTCGCGATCAGGTGTACCGATTTCGCGCGAGAGCCTGGATATGTTTGCCGGGCAGGTGAGACATCAGGCTCTCGTAATGAGCGTGGCCGACGTCTATCTGGCGCTGATGTTTCTCGCAGTCTTGTTGATCGTGTTGCTCTTTGTGCTGCCGCAGCGTGCTTACCCGCCAGGTGAGCAACCTGGTTCTATCAAGTAAAAGTCCCCATGAAGATGAAATTGCGCTTACTGATTGCCGCGGTGGCTGTTGTGCTGCTCACTGCGTTCGTCGGACTTCGCAGTACAGGCATGTTCGACCGCGGCATCGAGGTCACAGACGACGCCTATGTTACTGCGGACTTTACGCTCGTGGCGCCGAAGGTCTCGGGACTAATATCAAAGGTCGCAGTTGAAGACAATCAGCACGTACGCGCGGGTGACCTGCTTGCGAAAATTGACGACCGTGACTTCCAGGTGGCGTTGCAAACCGCACAGAGCGAGTTCGAGGCGGCGCAGGCGCGGCTCGAAAATGTGCGGGCTCGCGAAGGCAGGCAATACGCGTTGATCGAGCAGGCCGCGGCCGCGGTGCATGCCGATGACGCCGCACTCGTTTTTGCCGGACAAAACGCGAAGCGCTACGAAGAGTTGTCACGGCAGGGCGCGGGAACTGAAGAGCAGCGGCAACAGACGTCCTTTAGCCAACGACAGCAGGCAGCCATTCGAGACCGTGACTCCGCGGCGCTTCTGGCGGCGCAGAAGGAACTTGGCGTACTGGCCAGCGAGGATTCGGAGGCAAGGGCCGCTGTCGGTCGGGCGAAGGCTGCTGTCGAGCAGGCCAGGCTCAATCTCTCCTACACGACGATTGTTGCGCCGGTTAATGGCGTAGTTGGCCAGCGTGACGTGCGGGTTGGCGCGTACGTGAGTCCGGGGACCCGTCTGCTTGCAATAGTGCCGCTCTCGCAAGCCTACGTAGTGGCGAATTTCCGCGAGGTGCAGCTTAAGCACATGAAACCGGGGCAGCCCGCGCGTGTGAGCGTCGATGCGATACCCGGCGTGGTACTTGCCGGTCGTGTCGAGAGCATCGCTCCGGCAACCGGACTGACGTTCGCACCGATCGCACCGGACAACGCCACGGGCAATTTCACCAAGGTTGTCCAACGATTGCCTGTCAAGATTGTGCTCGAAGCAGGTCAACCCGGCGCGGCTCAGCTCAAGGTAGGCATGTCTGTTGTACCGAGCGTCGACGTGGGTGCGCGCGCTGGAGAGATGCGATGACGACGATCAGGCCTCTTTTCACCGCTGCAATGGCGGTGCAGATGGCACTGTTGCTCGGTGGCTGTATGGTTGGGCCTGACTTCGTCAAGCCGGAATCCAAAGCGCCCGAGGCGTGGCGTGATCACGTGAAGAGCGGGAGCGAAAGTCGCCCCGTCGCGCTTACGCCGGATCCCCAATGGTGGAGGATGTTCGGTGACCCGGTTCTCGCCGGGCTCGTCAGTCGGGCAGCGGCGCAGAATCTCGACATCCAGGTCGCCACGAGTCGACTCCAGCAAAGCCGCTGGCAACGCCGTATCGTGAGTTCCGCGGAACTACCCTCGGTCGGCGCGAACGCGAATGTGCAACGCCTGGGTGCCAGCGAAGAAGGGTTGATGAGCTTGACTGGGGTGGGTTCGCAGCCTCCGGCCGCTGCGCTCGCCAATGGCGTAGGTAACGGTGTTGCAGGGATCGGCGGCGCCGACATCAGTGCTCCGTTAAACCTTTATCAATACGGGTTCGACGCAGTCTGGGAACTCGACATCTGGGGGAAAACGCGTCGCACGGTCGAAGCGGCCGACGCGCTTGCCACCGCGTCCGATGAGGCGCGCCACGGCGTCATCCTTGCCGTCATTAGCGAGACTGCGTCCAACTATGTGCAGTTACGCACGGTCCAGGCAACGTTGGACGACACGAGAGAAACCCTTGGGCTCGCGCAGCGGAGTCTTGAATTGACGGAGCATCGTCGCGATGCGGGGGCTGCCACGTCGCTCGATGTCTCGGAGGCGGCGGCGCAGGTTCAGGCGGTGTCCGCGCGGATTCCGGATCTTGAGTCGCGAGAAGAGAAGTTGATCAATGCATTGAGCCTGCTTCTCGCCGAGGAACCAGGCGCGCTGGCGGGCGAACTGAAGACAGCGAAACCGATTCCCCCCGTGCCGTCGGATGTGCCAGTCGGTCTTCCTTCGGAACTGGCGAAGCGCCGACCAGACATCCGGGAAGCGGAGGCGCGTTTGCACGTTGCCACTGCCGACATCGGAGCGGCCAAGGCGGATTTTTATCCGTCGTTGACGCTTAGCGGCAGCTTCGGGATGCAATCGCTGAACTTCGCAACCCTGGGAACCTGGGCCGCCCGTCAGTTTGCCGTTGGACCAACGCTCTCCCTGCCGATCTTCGAAGGGGGGAGACTGAAGGGCATGTTGCACTTGCGGGAGGCGCAACAGAGAGAGGCGGCGCTGGATTATCAAAAGACCGTGTTGACCGCCTGGCACGAGATCGACGATGCGTTGATCGAATTCGATGCCCGTCAGCGACAGCGCAATAACCTGGCCGCTGCGCTTGGGCACAGTCGTGCGGCCTACGATGCGGCGGTCGCCCGCTACAAAGCGGGGGCAAGCACGTTTCTTGACGTGCTTGTTCTCCAGCAAACGCTCCTTGAGGCGCAGACTCGCTGGGTCACCGCAAACGGTGACGTTTCGTTGACCGCCATTCGCCTCTACAAGGCGCTTGGAGGTGGCTGGGAGAGTGTTCCGTCAGCAGACGCGGTCACGAGTGAACCTGGTTTGAACCTGGTAAGCACACGGATTCCTTGAAGTCGCGCCGAGGGTAGGCGTTTCTGTTGCAGTAGGACACTCCGGCAAGAAGTGCCTGTCTGCCTTCGATTGGTGCCAAAAGGACAACACCATGAGCCCGGTTGCGAGTCTACTGCGATACCGTAGGCACACCTATGATGACTCCGTCAACGCATTGACGCATACGACAATCATGAAATGCAGCGGTTCACGTATTGTCGCCAGAAGAATTGGCGTGACGAGGTTCAACAGGCAGTTGCCAAAATCGACCCTCGTTTGACTGCCCCGGTTCCTCTGTTCTTCGTCAACCTGGTCTCGCATGTGCGGGCCGCGCATCTGGAGTGAAAACCATGTTCCGCAGCAAAACCACCGCAATCGCAATGCTCGTCATCGCTGGCACGTTTACCGGCGTGGTTCGCGCCGCGCCTCCGGAAGCCGTCGTGAGTCCGTTGATGACGAAGCAACTCGACGACTATCCGGGAAAAGAAGCACTGATGCTCACAGTGACGTATCCGCCGGGGGCGGTCGATCCCGTGCATCGCCATAACGCGCACGCCTTTGTTTATGTGCTGGAGGGTTCGATCGTGATGCAGGTCAGGGGCGGCAAGGAAGTCACGCTGACGCCCGGACAGACTTTCTATGAAGGCCCGAACGATGTGCACACGGTCGGGCGCAACGCCAGCCAGACCCAGCCCGCAAAGTTCGTCGTGCTGCTTTTGAAGGATAAGGGTGCGCCCGTGCTCGTGCCGGCGAAGTAAGCGTGTCCGTGCGGTGACGTTTCGGATGGCGAGAGGGGGATTCCCTAGATCGGCATTTTCCCTCTCACAAACGCCCAGGTGGTCGAACACGCCTATGTGCGGGGCTCCGCGTTTCTGACAGGCGAGCCACTCCTATTCGGGCAATTTGTCTGCGTAAATCACCATGCACCTGGGAAAATCGTACAAGCTTTCTGAGTTCCTGATCTGGACCAGAAGGAAACTCTACGGGCTCCTCCTTTGGGGGAGCGTGCCGGTCATTCTTTATAAATTCCTTGGCTTTACCTGGATATCCATACCGATGACGGTTGTCGCCTTGCTGGGCACGGCCACTTCGTTCATCGTCGGCTTCAATAACGTTCAGACCTACAATCGCGCAATGGAGGCGCAAACCGTCTGGACATCCATTGTGAGCGCCAGTCGGTTCTGGGGCGTGATTGCAAGAGATTTTCCCGAAGAGTCCGGGTTCTCAAGAGAACTGGTGTACCGGCACTTCGCATGGCTGACTGCGTTACGTTATGAACTCAGGCAACCGCGCGTCTGGGAGAGTATGAACCGCTCGTTCAATATCGAATATAGACGCTTCTATCGTATCCCCGAGCGCGAAATGACGATTGAAGAACTGTTGCCCGCCTATTTGCCGGAAGTGGAACTCACGCAGGTATTGTCGAGTGACAATAAGGCCACGAAGGTGATCAGCTTGCAAGGCGCCGCGATCAGGAGACTTCTCGCATCCGGACAGATCAGCAGCAGCTTCTACATGGAAATGGAAAGTACGCTCCGGAAACTGATCGAGGAGCAGACCAAGGCGGAGCGACTCAAGAATTTCCCTTATCCCCGTCAGTACGCAACGGTGAACACACTGTTCGTGCGTTTCTTTTGCCTGGTTTTCCCGTTTGCCTTGCTGCAGGAGTTCAACAAGCTTAACGATGCGGTCACGGGGTTCATGCATGGCAACATGATCTGGCTTGTCGTCCCGTTCAGCGCCATGGTTTCGTGGATGTACACCTCGCTCGAACAGGTCGGCTGCAGTACGGAGAACCCGTTCGAGGGTGGCGCCAATGACGTGCCGATTTCCATGCTTTGTCGGGCCGTCGAGCGCGATTTGAAGGAGATGCTCGGCGAAATGGATGTGTCTCCCGTACCGGTGTCTGCCGCAAGCGTAGTTCTTTAGCTGGGTTCAACGCGTTATTCGGTTTGCGAGCCGGCGAATGAAAGGTGCCGAAACGACGACGACGGGTAACATCGCAACCCACGAATCGCGTCAATGCCTGACAGCCCGGTTTCGGTGTGCTTCTTCGGCGCAGCTCCTGCGTAAGTACGTCTTTTCATCGACTACGTGACTACACGGATTAGAGCGCTCGACCTGCGCTGCCTCATTCGTATCGCAAAGCTCCCCTGCTCGTGATTGTTGTAGTCCGGGCAACATGCTGGTGCGGTCCGCTGGTCTACTACGGTCCTAACGATAAGCCTACGATGAGAGTCATGCAGATCGCGGGCTAGAGATTGCCTGCGACACCGGGCGGGCCTGTCCGTATGCGATTGTGACTTGCCGAGGTGTGGTGAGCATGGTTGCAACTCCAACTGATCCAGAATTATTTGGAGTAAATCTTATTAATCAGATATCGATGGTATTCACATGGAGTATCTGCGCGTTACAGGCCTGAACTCGCGATAGGACACCGCGAAAGACCGTCATAACCACCTGTCTTGATGAGGTAGCGCGAAATGGGGGACTGCTTGTTGTCCGATTTGCTGACGGATCCTGCTCCCACCGAGTGTGGAGAGACCGTCTCGTTTGGTCCATTTCGACTGTATCCCGGAGAGCGGCGTCTAGAACGCGCGGGGGCGGTGATCTCGCTGGGTAGCCGCGCCCTTGATATCCTCATCGTCCTGATAGAACACGCTGGCGAAGTCGTGGACAGACGTATTCTGATTGCGCGCGCCTGGCGCAATATCGTCGTCGACGAGAGCAATCTTCGTGTCACTATCGCGAGCTTGCGCAAGGCGTTGGGCGAGGGGGAAGATGGTACGCAATATGTTCAAAATGTTCCTGGAATCGGCTATTGCTTCGTAGGACAGCTTGCGCGAGAAAATCTGGCTATCCGTAATGTCAATCCTGCCGGCGAAAATACGGGAATTGTGCCGTTTCACAGTCCGATACCCGGCCCGGCGGGCCTTCTCGGGCGTGACGAAACTATCCGTAATTTGGCCGCTATTTTGCCCCGGCAGAGGTTGATTTCGATTGTCGGACCAGGAGGCATCGGCAAGACGACAGTCGGGATTTCTCTCGCCAACGCGGTAGGTGCGGCGTTTATGCCTGAAGTGCATTTTGCCGACCTCAGCGAACTTCCTGACGGTGGAATGATCGCGCCCGCACTCGCATATCGTCTCGGGCTAAGCGAAGGTAACGGTGACCCGGCCACATATCTTGCGCAGTATTTCTCCAATCGTAGCGCGCTAATCCTGCTCGACAACTGCGAACATCTCGTCGATGACGTGGCAAGAACGACAGAGCGCATTATGTCCACATCTCCCGATACACATTTCATCGTCACCAGTCGCGAGGCGCTTCGCATCAAGGGCGAGTACGTCTATCGGCTTTCGGCGTTGGCCATTCCACCTGAGGCGATGCCAACGAAAGCTGAAGATACCAATCTGTACGCGGCAGTTGAATTGTTCGTCGAAAGGGCGCTTGCCTCCGGTGCCTCATTCGAGCACACGGAGCGAAACTGGGCATCAATTGCGAAGATTTGTCGAAGGCTCGACGGAATACCCCTTGCGATCGAAGTTGCTGCAGCACGAATTGCGACATTTGGGCTTGCGGAAACATCCAGTCTTTTGGGAACCCGGTCTCGTCTTCAGTGGCGGGGACGCCGGAACGCGCCGGCGCGACACCGGAATCTCGCGGCCTCGATCGATTGGAGTCATCGGCTTCTCTCGGAAACCGAGCGACTGGTGTTCCACCGGCTTTCGTCGATTGAGCAGCCGGCTACGCTCGACGCCGTGCTGGCAGTTGCGGCGCACAGAGTGGCTGAACAACCGGAGGCAATGGAGGCCGTGGAAGGGTTAGTCGCAAAGCACCTTTTGCTCGTGGTTCCGGGGCGAGATGATTTGCCGCGATATCGCCTTCTGGAGTCTGAGCGGATCTTCGCGCAGGAACAGTTACGAAATGCCGAGATCGACCAATTTTCCGGAAGCACACGAAACCTCCACGGTTAGAGCAGCCGGAATCCGACCAAGGAAATTCAGGCGTTATAGCGCTATCAAAATTCGTGCCGAAACCCTGGCTTGACTCGCTCCGCTGTCGACGATGCTTGAGATTTCGGTGCTTTTCGTAGTTGCAATTTCTATTAAAGGTAAATTTCATGTCAAAGATCTTGATCGTTGGTTCGGGGTTTGCGGGAGTTTGGGGCGCATTGGCCGCCGCTCGAGTGGTCGATGCAGCCGGAGAAAAAGGCAGTGGCGTCGAGATCACGCTCATATCGCCGAAGCCTGAGTTGCAAGTGCGGCCACGAATGTACGAGGACCAGCCGGCACAGATGACAGCGCCGCTGTTGCCGCTGCTCGATGCTGTCGGCGTAAAGTATGTCGAAGGCATCGTCGATGAGATTTCTGTCAAAGAGAAGGCGGTACGTGTCGTGGCCGCGAGCGGGCACAAGACCTTCCTCGCTTACGATCGCCTGTTGTTGACGAGCGGCAGCAAGCTCAGTCGACCGCAGATACCGGGTTTGAATGAGTTCGCTTTCTCCGTTGACACGGTTGAGGACGCCCAAAGGCTCGAATGCCACCTCGAAACATTGGCCGCGCTCCCGGAGTCACCGGCGCGCAATACGGTTGTTGTCGTCGGTGCCGGTTTTACGGGAATTGAAATCGCAACTGAGCTGCCCACCCGATTGCGTTCTCTGTTCGGCGCGAACGTTAAGACCCGCGTAGTGGTAGTCGGTACGCAGGACGCAGTGGGTCCAGATCTGGGGCCCAACTCGCGCGAATTCGTGACTGAAGCATTCGACTCGCTCGGCATAGAGTCTGTACTCGGATCAGGCGTCGTATCGGTCGATACTGACGGGGTTCGGACTGGATCGGGCGCTCACATTGCGGCGAATACAGTGATTTGGGCCGGTGGGATGCGTGCGAGTGCGCTCACGGCGCAAGTGTCCTCACGACTCGATTCGCTTGGACGCATCGAAGTGACGCCCGATCTCTGCGTGCCGGACGCGCCAGGTGTCTTTGCAGCGGGCGACGTGGCGCGCGCTCTCACTGACGATGAGGGCCACTATTCACTGATGTCATGCCAGCACGCGATGATCATGGGAAAATTCGGAGGTCATAACGTTGCGGCAGACCTGATCGGCGAGGCGACACTTCAATACCGGCAGCTGTTCTATGCTACCTGTCTCGATCTTGGGGAGTGGGGCGCTGTCTATACGGAAGGATGGGACCGGCAGGTAAAACTCACGCACGCGGAAGGGAAAATTCGCAAGCAAACGATCAATAGGCAGTGGATCTACCCGCCTGCGCCGAATCGAGCGGAGGCATTCGCCGCAGGCAATCCTGAGGCGTCTGTTGGCTAAGTGCATCGCTCTTACTCTTCGTGACTGAGTGAAAACATCATCAGCGCGTTGCGGCGGACGGCTTTATTCAGACAGAGACGGCTGCCCAATGTCGAGCATGGCTGGTCCGCCACCAGCGCGTCTCCGCTTCGTCTTATTCGTGAGAGAACGCCGCTAGCTTGCTCCGGCCGAAGGTTGGATGCGCGGTCGGCTGTGTCGAGGGCTGGATTGGGTGAACGGCTATAAATCAGCCAAAAGTCTGGAGATCTCCGCGGTCAATAGATATTGCACGGTCTAGTCATTGCAAAACAGCAGTGGCGATAGGGGAGCATTAATTTACGTAAAAACTGGAAAAAATCCGTTAATTTCCCGTTATTTGATTTTGAGAATTTGATCTTGAATTTTCATGGTTTAACTGGGTGAAATTATTCGATTTTACTATTCTTAAAACTTGCCTGATTGACTGAATTCCTGCCTCAGAAGCTTCTATTAGGATCGACATAGGGGCGCGCGCGAGCAAGAGGCTAGTGCTGCATGCCATCCGCAAAGTCTATACGGGTGCGCCCCATGACTTGACTGAGACCCACAGGGATCGACTCAACCACGACCTGCTGACCTTCTTGAGAAGCTTAGCAGTTTGCGGAAAACCGGACACCACAGAAGGAGGAAGTATGTCATTGCAAGGAAAAGTTGCACTCGTTACGGGCGCGGCAAGCGGTATTGGCGAACAGTGCGCGCGCAAGCTCGCTTCGAGCGGAGCGTCAGTCGTGATTGCCGATTTGAATCTCGCAAACGCACAGAAAGTCGCGAATGAAATTTCGGTGAATGGCGGAAAGGCTATCGCGGTCTCGATGGACGTAACAAACGAAGAGGCCGTCAATGCGGGTATCGAAGATTCCGTTAGCCGACTCGGTGGAATTGATGTCCTTGTGTCAAATGCCGGAATTCAGATAGTGAACCGGATCGAGGATTACTCGTTCGCGGACTGGAAGAAGATGCTGGCCATCCACCTCGACGGTGCCTTTCTCACGACCAGGGCTGCGATCAAGCAAATGTATGCCTCTGGAAAGGGTGGATCCATCATCTATATGGGATCGGTGCATTCACATGAAGCCTCTCAACTCAAAGCAGCTTATGTGACGGCCAAGCACGGCCTTCTCGGCCTCGCACGAGTTGTTGCGAAAGAGGGCGGTTCTCGTGGCGTCCGCGCAAACGTTGTTTGTCCTGGTTTCGTCAGAACCCCGTTGGTAGACAGGCAGATTCCCGAGCAAGCGAAGGCGCTTGGCATTTCCGAAGCGGAGGTCGTCAAAAACGTGATGTTGAAGGACACGGTCGACGGTGAATTTACTTCTGCTGCGGATGTTGCCGATACCGTGTCATTCCTTGCTGGATTTGAGTCGAATGCTCTTACGGGACAATCGATAGTCGTCAGCCACGGCTGGTTCATGCAGTAAGGAGAAGCCCATGTATCCGAAGCCGCGAAACAAGTTGCAGAAACCCAGTCATCTAAAGCTGCCTGCTTATGATGAAATCGGGCTGGTACTTCAGGGCGGTGGTGCGCTGGGTTCATATCAAGCTGGCGTGTACGAAGGCTTGGCAGAAGTTGGCGTGGAGCCCACCAGGATCGCGGGCATTTCCATCGGCGCGCTCAACACCGCGATAATCGCAGGTAATTCTCCAGAAAATCGGGTGGAAGCACTGCGGTGCTTCTGGAAGGCGATCAGTCAACCCGTGGACTATTTTTCACGGGTCGGCGCAATGGTTCCTCCGCTTTTCGGCATGGAAGAGCTTGCGCAAAAGTGGTCTGGTGTCTGGGCTGCTACCAGGGCATTGGTGGAAGGGCAGAGTGGATTCTTTTTGCCGCGTGTTCCTTTGCCAATGGTCGGTATCCTCAAGAAGCCGCCACACGAAGTCAGCTTCTATGACACGGGAGCTTTGCGGGAGACGCTGCTGAAGTATGCGGACTTCGATCGCATCAACGAAGGTAAAGTTCGTGTGTCGGTCGGAGCTGTCAATGTTCGAACGGGCAATATTGTCTATTTCGACAATTCGAAAATGCGGCTTCGGCCCGAGCATTTCATGGCGTCGGGCGCCTTGCCACCCGGATTCCCGGCCGTCGAGATCGATGGGGAATACTACTGGGACGGAGGCATTGTCTCGAATACGCCGCTAACCGAAGTCATAGGCGAATCCCAGTATAAGGATACGCTCGTCTTCCAGGTGGATCTTTGGTGCGCACGCGGATCGCTGCCCGGAGACTTTCTCGACGTCAGTGAGCGCACCAAAGACATTCAATATTCAAGCCGAACACGAGCCATCACGGCTTTTATGGCGCAGAGACAGAAGAATGCGAATCTCATCAAGGAACTACTGGAGCACATTCCTGAGAAAGTCCGTCTCAGCCATCCTCTGGTTCTGGAGGCGAAGAAGATCGCCGACGGCAGCGCCGTGAATGTGGTGCACCTGATTTACAAGAACAAGTCATTTTCAGGCCACTACAAAGACTATGAGTTCAGTACCGACACGGTGAATGAACATTGGGCCAGTGGTCTCGAGGATATTCGCCGCTCGTTCGGCCATCCCGAGTGGTTCGCTATACCACGTCATGAAGATGGTTTTGTTACACACGATGTTCATCGCTATCACGCCGAAACCAAAACGACCAGTCAGTCGGATGGGCGGGAGACAGCGGTGAAACTCGCTGTTCAACAAGAGCAGTCTGGCACGAAAAGGTAGGATTACCGCCATCTCGCGCGAACCGGTATCGAGGCGTTTCCACTTGGGCGCCGCACGAGCCGCGCAGATCTCCCAGTGGGTCTTGTAATGGGATTCTCGTCATTTAACGAGTCGGAGATCGACTCGCGGATCGCAATATGTCGAGGACATTGCGGCAGGCAGCCTGATTTCTGGAGATATACGTAGTGTCTTTGCTGGGCGTGGATAACAGCTCGGCATGCTCCGATGGAATTTCTGCTCGACAATGAAAGCGTCACGATGGAGTGGCGAAACAGCTTTACAGAAAATGAACGACATCAAAGATATCTCACGCCTGCGCGAGAGGGCTCATTGCTCTTCTTTCAGAATATTAGTAGGTTTGGTCACCGGATCTGCTTTGCTCGGAGGTGCCAATTCGAATGTCATAGCGGACGAGTTGGTCGGCTGGCGTCATCCAGCCGTACATATCGCTTTTGGTCGCGATAGTAGCCACGACGTCGACAAATACGAGGTTGGCATCAACTTCAATACGCCAATCCAATATGGTAATCCCAATGGCTGGCTGTTCAGGCTTCAGGCCGAAATGAATATCGCCGGCTGGGATACGCGTGGGGGTACGCATGAACAGGATCTTGCGGAATTCGGGCTGTCGCCAATACTTCGTTTCGAGAAGCGAGGCGGCTACTTCGTTCCATTCATCGAGGGTTCGGTGGGGGCCCGTATATTGAGCCATGCGGGTACCTCCGATCAGCATCGCATGGGCAGTGCATTCCAGTTCTCGGATATGGTTGGCGTAGGGGTGGGTTGCGGAAAAAACGCCGCTACCGAGATAGGTTTTCGCTTCCAGCATGTCTCCAACGCCAGTATCAAGGAGCCGAACCCGGGGAGTAACTTCTATACGGCCTATCTGCGCTACCGCTTTTGAAATCCGGTCCCTGGCGTCTAGCGCCTGATTGATGAATATCGTACGAACCTTCGCCTTGCTGGAGCCCAGGCTCTTTGGGGCGCGCGTATCGGCCAACCTGAATCCGATTTGCATCGGATTTCGGACCGGTCCTGGTTGAATGCATGACATCAGGAGAATTGGATCAGACATTCAGGTGAGTACTGAATCAACAGAAAGCCGCATCAGCCACCGGAATAAAAATGAAGCGTCAGTGTGGAGATCTTACGTTATGATTTCGCTTAAATTTCAGATTTCATATCACGATTCGACTCGCGTTCTTTCTGGCTCACCACCATCCAGCACGTATTGCTCAGACGCTATCGCGACTCTCGACGTCGGCTTGATCGAGCTACTCGATATTCGTGCGTCTCAGATAAATGGCTGCCTTTTATGTATTCGATATTGCTTTCATCGTGCGACCAGAGCCAACGTACCTTTGGTGAAGCTGGAAAATGTCGAAGCGTGGCGGCGAGCGAGCGTATTCACCCCACGTGAAAAGGCAGCGTTGTCGTGGATAGAACAGTTGGCAAGTACGAGCGGGATCGCGTCTGGCTCCATCCACTTGACGTTGAAGAATTATTTTGATGAGACACAAATCGCGGAATTGTACGCATATTGGAAGCGTAGCGAGTCGTGGTTCGGTCACGGGGTAATTCGCTGCTGTATCGGTGCATCGTCATCGATCTGAGCTTGGGATCGCATATGACCACTCAATCAACAGATCCGTGGCTACGGATGATTGGTTTGTTGATTACCGATTCTACCGTTGTAACCGCGCCCACTCGCGTAACGGTAAATGGAAGAAATCGACGCTCATCAAAGATGCGACCTCGACTACCTCAAGGGGTGTCTGTGCGCTTGTTGGAGTGTCCAACTGAAAGGACCGTAACGGTTGCGTGGAGCGACTCGACGATGGGCTGCTTCGGAAATCAAACGTGGCGGTTGGGCGTTGCGCAATATGCAGGTGTTTGTGCGATTAGCGGGCGATGCATCGGCCGCGGTGATGAAGTGTACAAGCCGTTTTCCCGACCGCTTCCAGCAAACGCACAGGCAATGATACTGGCAGTAGTGGTACGCGCTTTCGCAATGAGTCAAATGAGCGTTTGTTGAGTAGGAGCGGAATATGATGTCGCATGAACTGATTTTCCGGTACGGCGCACTGATCGTATTTTTGAATGTCCTTGGTTCATCGCTTGGCTTGCCACTACCGGCCATCCCGACTTTAGTCGCCATTGGCGCGAGCATCACTATTTCAACACATACGGTAGCTTTGACTTTCGCTCATATCTCAGTCATGGTGCTCGCAGCAGTTGTGGGAGGCGTTATCGGCGATATTGTCTGGTTTCAAGGCGGCAAGCGATACGGTGAACGTACGCTTAATACGATATGCAAGCTGTCGATTTCCCATGAAACGTGTGTCAGAAAGACCGAGAGATTCTTCGGTCGTTGGGGCGTCCGCGTCATGATCGTTGCACGTTTTTTACCGGGGTTGTCTCTCATTGCTGTGCCGATGTGCGGTGCTATGGCGGTTAGACTGCGTTCGTTTATTTCGCACGATTGTATTGGTATTTGCATTTGGGCATTCGTCGGGCTTACTGTCGGAGTGCTGTTTGCGGCACAGATCGACCTGATATTTCGCCTGGTTTCTCAACTTGGATGGCGTGCTTTAGTCGTTGCCGGTGTTGGGCTAGTGTCATATGTTATGTATCGGTATTGGCGACAACTACTATTCAAAAAGGCACTCGAAACCGCGCGGATTAGCGCCGGAGAGTTACACGCGCTGCTATCGGGTGAGCGGCGTCCCGTGGTCTTCGATATCAGATCTCCTGAGAGGCGCATTCTCGATCCCTTTGTCATTCCGGGTTCCATCTTTGTCGATGAGAAAATGGCAAAAGAAATTGTTATCGAGTTCGGGACTTGTCAAACCATGGTTATTTATTGTTCGTGTCCGGCAGAGATATCAGCCGCATGGATGGCGAAGCGGCTACGAGGGGCCGGTGCCCAGATTGCGTTGCCGTTAACCGGTGGGATTGACGCGTGGCGCATGGCCGGTTTTGAGGTTCACTCAATCGAAGAGGCACACCTCACGGATAGCGACGCAAAAAAAGTGTGTCGAGACGGGTAGCGTGCAATGGGTTGCGCGCTTGCACAACTCATTTTTGCGCAGTTCCTTTACCTGAAATCGGTAAATGGACTGCGGTGCTGTCACAGATCCGATGACCCGATTGGACATGCTGTCCGATGGAAAGGTCAAAGGACTTTTCTTTAATTGATGGGAGCCTGATGTGCGAATCCTTTTCCTGCCACGAAGAACCGTACTTGCTTATGTGCTTCTCGCAGCTCTGCCGGCGTTCGCTTCGGCTGAACCGTTTGCCTTGAAAGTTGATGATCTTGACCACGGTCGGTTGACGAATCAGCAGGTGTATAACGGATTCGGTTGCCAAGGCGACAATATATCGCCGCGTATTTCATGGGAGAACGTTCCCGCCGGCTCTCAAAGTGTCGTCGTGACGGTTTACGACGTTGATGCTCCGACGGGCGGTCTCGGTTGGACGCACTGGGTGGTTGTCAACATACCCGCGTCTCAGACGTCGCTTCAGAAAGGTGCCTCCGGAAATGCGGATTTGCTTCCGGCCGGCGCCGTTGAAACGCTCACCGATTTCGGAGATTCGAAGTACGGTGGACCTTGCCCGCCCCAAGGCAAGCCGCATCGATATGTAATCACGGCATACGCTCTCTCGGTTCCACATATCGACGTGAGTGCGATGTCGAGTCCGGCACTCGTTGCCTATCAGATGCACGGTAAAGTGATCGCGCGAGCGCGCTATGTCGCAACCTACCAGCGCGCGGCGAACTGAAAAATGCTTGCGTGGTATGGGGCGCGCTCAGCGTTGGTCCGCATGCGCGCCCTGACGCTGAGCGACGCCCGAGGTTAGGCCAGCTTAGCCTTGTCGAGACCGAATGCCTTGTCTGCGGAACCCGGTACGGTTCTGAATGCGATGTTCGCGCGGTTCCACCCGTTGATGGCCATCACGGCGTAGGTCAGGTCGGACAGTTCCTTTTCCGAGAATTGCGTGCGCGCGCGATCGTAGAGTTCGTCGGAGACGCCGTGAGCGTCCAACCGCGTCAGCGCTTCTGCCCATTCCAGGGCCGCGCGTTCACGCGCTGCGAACAGCGTGGATTCTCGCCAGATCGGCAGATGATGAATGCGCAGTTCGAGCTCCCCATGCATGCGCGCCTCCTTCACGTGCATGTCGATACAAAAACCGCATCCATTGATCTGCGACGCGCGGATCGAGATGAGATCGTGAATCGACCCCTCGATCGCGCTTTCCTTCAACCGATTGTTGAATTCGAAGTACTTTTTGAAGAGCTCCGGCGACTGTTGAATGTAGTTGAGACGCTGCGTCATTTGTTTCTCCTGGTGTAGGTAAATGTCGATCCGCAGGTGGCGGAGATGGCGGGTTCCGTTGGTCGCCTGAGCCCATCGTATTCCGGCGAATTTCATTGCGGTAGCCGCATGCATGGCTTCACGATGTTGCTTCTTGCGCACCAATCGTGCCGCGTGCCCGGGGCCAAACGTAGCGGCGACGAAGGCAACAGGTCAACGACGGCGTCGGTGCGGGGTCAAGCGGTGTCTTCCGGGGCGGCGAGCATGACAACGTTCTCAATTCCCTGTCGCGCCATCTTGTTGTACGGCGTAAGTCGCTCCGTTTCGCGCACCAGTTGTTCGGCGAGCGCTCGCTCCACACCGGGCAAGCGAACCTGCGTGTACGCGGCGAGCAGGAACATGCCATCTACCGGATCGCGGCCAAAGTGCACCGTAACGTCGACTGAGGCGTTGGCGACTGGAATGCCGGCGCGAGTGGCGAGGAGGCTCAGCGAGCCGTAAAAGCAGGCCGCGTAGCTCGCGGCAAAGAGTTGTTCCGGGTTGGTTGCGCCGCCGGTTCCACCCAATGCCTCGGGCAGTTGCCAATCCACGGCTAGCAGGCCGTCGTCGGAGCGGGCGACGCCCGAAACACATCCGTGTTCCGCTTCACCGCCTGTCACGGTGACTGTCGTCGAGTACAGGGTTTGACCTTCTTTGCCACGATACTTCTCGAGCAGGCTGAGCAGTGGGGGGCGCAAAGGTTTACTCATGGAGGCTCCTTCGATCATGGTCTTTTTATGGCCGGACTCTGATTCAATCAGACGTCCTGCGCGAGCTCACAGACGCCTTCTCCACTGCGCGCAGCGGTGGTGGGGCAACCATGAATAAGCCTGCATATGTACTGCGTGGTCCAGTAGACGGCCGCGGACACTCGCGGTATTGCCCGCGGAACATCGATTGATTCATCATGCGGGCTGCGGGCTAACTGTTCTCGAAATGTCGAGCGGCGTCGCACACTCGAGATCGAGCGCTCTGACGTGCTCGGTCATGTAATCGACGAATACATGGATGCGCGCCGGAAGGTGCTTGCGGCTGAGATAGCAGAGATAGTGGCCACCGTCGTCTGGAGCGTGTTGTGCAAGACAACTGACGAGGCGCTCGTTACGAAGCAGTTCACACACCTGGTAGGCAGGTAACTGTGCCAGGCCCAGTCCGTCGAGCACGGCTTGCAGGGCCAACTCCGGGTCGTTGAACGTATGGCGGGCGGGCGACTGGTAACGTTGCACGAGACCATCCACCTTGAATTCCCATTCCTTGAGGCGCCCCGAAGCCGTCCGCAGGTTAATGGAGTGATGCCCGGCCAGTTCACCAACGTGGCGCGGCAAGCCGTGAATGCGGGCATACGCGGGCGATGCGCAAACGACCATTTGCATGGGGATCAACTGGCGCGCGACGATGCCGCTGTCTTCCATGCGTCCATCGCGAAACGACACGTCGACGCGATCGGAAGTGAAGTCCGCGGGGCGGTCGTTCAGCAGCAGTTCAAGGGAAATGTCGGGGTAGAGCGTGTGAAATTCCCGCAATAGCGGGGCGACGATTCTGCGCCCGAAGCCCGGCGTCGAGGCAATGCACAAGTGGCCACGAGGTGGTCCGCTACGCAACTCACGCATGTCTTCGAGCGCTTGAGCGATGCGCGCGAGGCCTGGCTGGCAGTTCTCGTAAAAGAGTTCGCCTTCGCGCGTCAACGAGGTGCTGCGCGTCGTGCGCAGGAAAAGCCGTGCCTCAAGTTGAGCCTCGAGTTTCTGAACGTTGCGGCTTACGGAAGAGCGGCCAATGCCGAGACGGTCGCCCGCTCGTGCAAAGCTGCCCTCGTTCGCGACCGCGAGAAACGATACGACTCCGGCATAACTGGTAGCAAAGCTGCTTGCCAACGGGTCGTCGGCACCGTCCGGGAGGCGCGAAGGAAAATCTGTCATGGAAGCAAGAGTTGTGGTGTCCATAACGGCTAGACGGGCAAGCCCGTTCGTCTGTGACGCACTGCCAGATATTTTGGCTACAGCGGCGCGATTGCGGGCCGGGAGCCCGCGCCGCCTGACAAAAGCGCGCACGCACGCCTGGAGTCAGCCATTGCCATGTTCAGCCGCGATGCGCATCAGCTTGTCCGGGTTGCGCTGCACCTGAATGCGAGCAATGCATTCGCCCTCGGTCTGGAACGACTGCGCCGATTCGAGCTGGCCTTCGACGTAGCGCAGCAGCCCCCATTGGTCGTTGAGCGACACAAGCTCGAGCCGCATTTCGGTGCCGAATCGCAAATACGACGCATAGAAGAACTGCGCGATGCGTCTGCTGCCCACCATCGGTTTCGAGGAACTCGGCACCTTGCCGCCGCCATCACCGAGCAGGATCGCGTCCTCGGCGAGCAACGCATTGATTGCGTGGAGATCGCCGTGTTTGATTGCTTGCACGAACGTCTCCAGCATGCGCCGGTGTGTTTCGTGCGAGACGGTGGAGCGCGGGCGCTCGTCACGTAATTGCGCCTTCGCGCGGCTGACCAATTGACGGCACGCCGCCTCGCTCTTGCCGATGGCCTGGGCTACCTCCGCGTAGTCGGCGTCAAAGATCTCGCGCAGCAGGAACGCCGCGCGCGCTTCGGGCGTGAGGCGCTCGAGCAGCAGCAGAAACGCCACGGATACGTCATCGGCTCGTTCTCTCGCCTGCTCCGGCGTGGGCGGAGAATCTGTCAGCTCAGGTTCCGGCAACCATATGCCCGTGTAGTATTCGCGCCGAATCTTGGCGGCGCGCAGGCGATCGATGGACATGCGCGTCGCAACGGCGACCAGCCACGCTTCCGCGTTGTCGATGTTTGCGCGGTCCGTCGTTTGCCAACGCAGCCGGAGGTCTTGCACGATGTCTTCGGCCTCGGCTACCGAACCGAGCATTCGATACGCGATTTTCTGCAATCGGGGGCGCAGTTCGCTGAAGACGTATGCTTCGTGGTCCATGAGAGCGTTTCCTTAAATGGGCTCCGACACCCAGTTGCGGACACCTACCTGCGGTTGGCTACCGGTGAAAAACCAGACCTTCGTATGCGCAGCTCCAATACCGAACGTTGACCACGCCGGCTTGCGCCGGCCCGTGAAGATAATCGAACCGGCAATCAAGCCATTTTTGCGCGCGTGAGCCACTGCTCGAGATCGACGCGGCCGATTCGTGCATCGCCAGGCGGTACGAGCGACAGTTCCTCGACAACGCCGCCGTAGTAGCGTGCGTCGCGATCCGTCGCCACTGGGCGCGCATCGCCGACGGACTTCAAATTGCGCCCGACAGTCCCCGCGAACGGCGCACGGTCCGGCCCGGCAATGTCGATCGTGGCGTCGAGCGGCACTGCGACTGCGATCCCGGCGAGGATCGCCGCGACGTCGTCTGCGGCGATCGGCTGAAACATTCCGTCGCCGATATGCACCGTGCCGCCGTCTGTGCCGAAATCCGCGATACCACCGATGAACTCCATGAACTGCGTCGCGCGCACGATCGTGTATGGCACGCACGCGGCCTTGACGACCTCTTCCTGCGCGACTTTGGCGGTGAAATAAGCGTTCTCCGGCATGCGGTCGGTGCCGACGATAGACAGAGCAATCAGATTCTCCGGGTAAGAGTCAGTGAATATTCGGGATGCCGGACAGGTGTCGTATCCCTTGATCACGTTCGCCGCCGTCGCATTGCATGAGACGATTGTGGAATGGTTATGGTCTATCGATAAGTGCCAAGATTTTTCCATCCAACTAGTCCATGCCGCTTTCGTCCTTTTGCAGGCGGGATCGTCATGAGTGCACCGTCGTCCGCGTTGACCATCGAAATAGATCGGCAGCAGCCATTGCCGATCTATTTGCAGATCTGCAAGCGGTTCAGGACGGCCATCGCGGCGGGGCATATGCGTCCCGGCGATCGCATACCTGCGCTGCGTGGCCAGGTGGCACGCGCGTCAACCCTCCTGCAATAACGGCAACAGCGCTTGAAACGCGGCTTCCTAGTCTGGGCCGGCAGCGAGTACCTGTGCGGAGGTGCCGCCACGCACCTGCAACGACGCGACGGCCATGCCATCTTTTGCATTGCCACGGCGCCCGTTCGCGATGAGGAGGATGTCGCTCTCGAAGCGACGCGCCATGTCTACGAGCGCATCTTGAGTCGGGGACGCGCCGTTCTGTTTCCAGCCGGAGCCAATTTGGAATTAAACGGCAGTTGCCACGTTGTGCGAGCCTCGAGTCAGATCGTTGGGTTCAGCACACGCCGACCGAGCAGCAAGTCAAAAACGACCGGAATTCACTTTCCCACGTCGCATTGCGCAAATCGACAACGTCAGCGAGTCGTCTCACTTCGCCGCTCAGGTATACGGTGGCCAGCGATCGTGGCGGCACCTCTCGCTTGAAACAGCGTCCGTCCGAGTCGAGGAGCAAGTGAGGATGACACCGAAACCGGGCACTGGCAGCGGAGAGCGGATCCATGACGTGCCTGGCCGATTCCCTCGGATAGACGAAGGCAAGGTGAATACCGATGGCCGCAAGCTGTTCGCCCACATCATGGAAGCGGTGAACCATCTGGAATCCACGTTCGCCAGCGCGCCCGACACCTACGGCAATGAGTCCGCGATTTCCTGCGATGTCCCGCAGGGTTACCGGTCGTCGGTCAGGCGCCAGCAGTGCCCAATCCAGATCGAACATGTCGACATCCTCAGCGAATCCACCCTCAAGTCCAGTGAAAGGCGGCAAGTGAACAATTATAATCAAGCGGTATGATTATGTGTATCGTATTATAATAATGTGCGCATCATTGGGCGCACCATCGAAGCGACGGTGTCGCTGGCGTGCGCCGACCAACTGGCCTCCCTCCCCACTAACCAACTCAACACCGATCGATTGGGAACTGCAATGAACACCGCCCCTGCTTGTCCGCAATGCGCGATGGAAAATACCTACCCGGACGGCGCCCTGTACGTGTGCGCCGACTGCGGTCACGAGTGGTCGACGAGCGCCGGCACCACCAACGACGCTGACGAATCGGCAGCGAACGTCGTTAAAGACGCCAATGGGAATGTGTTAGCAGACGGTGACTCGGTCGTGCTGATCAAGGATCTGCGCGTCAAGGGGTCATCGATCACGCTGAAGGTGGGTACCAAGGTGAAGAGCATTCGGATCGTTGGCGGCGACCACGAAATCGACTGCAAAACGGACGCCGGCAGTTTCATGCTCAAAGCGTGCTTTCTGAAAAAGGCATGATGCCGTGCCGCGTTCGCGGATGATCGCGTGCTTGTCCTGACATGCCCAGGACACGCGCACTGGAGGATCGGCGTCTAGTCCGATTTCGAATTCAATCCGCGCTTCGCTTCACCCGTTTGCCGAGCGGGTTCTTTGTCTTGTAGCTCACGCCGTGTCGCTCAAGGTACTCGCGGATCAACTGTCGCACCACTTGCGACGCCGTCAGATCTTGTGCCGCGCAGAGCATTTCAAAGGCTTCTTTCTTCGCCGGATCGATCAGGATGGTCAAGCGTTCAGTTTTCGTTTCCATTGCGGGGAAGGATCAGCCAATATGCTAATCAAATTATAATGCATTTGCCGTCGCTGGCGCGACGCAGCGCGGCTGGGCGGCGGCCCTCGGTTGCGACTGACGGCGAGTCAGCCGGGATCATCGGCTGACAGTACGCCGACCAATACTCGAATGGCCTGTGCTTCGTCGGGGCCGATCGCTGTAATACGAATGATGGTGCCGGATTGTGCGCGCAAAGTCATTACCGACATCACGTCTTTGGCGTTAACCGCCTTGCTGTGCGAAGTACAGGTGAAAGTGATGTCACTCGCAAAGCGCGACGCCGTCGTCGCAACGAGCGCGGCACGGTATCCGTTCGACACGTAGCCGAACATGCCTGAAGCCAACCGCACCGGCCAGACCGCCGATCAGGAAGGACGCCGGCGTGGTGCCATGAGTCTTCTGCTTCGCGCGGTTGGCAATGACCGCGTGCACGTCCGCATCGACCTCGACCGATTCCAGTAAAAAAGCTTCCCCAGTTCGATGCCGAGGTCCGTCACGATGCCGCTCATGTGGGACGTGTATTGCCTGACCGCCAGGAAGCCGCCGGCGTTGGTCGCGCCGGCGACGAAGGCGAGCGAAAATCCGAGCTGACGGTTTGCGCTCGCGCTGCGGTGTTTTCCGCGCTCAGGCTACGAAAGTACCGCGCTGGCATAGGGTCTTCACTCAATCGCCCGGATTGAGATCTGGGTAACCCTAAGGCACCCGGGGGCTCGGATCACAAAGAAGCGGTGCAAAGCATGCTGGATTCTCCGAGGCATGTGGTTCGCATGATAATCGCATTATCATGTCCTGTTAGCTGGATGCGTCGTTCAGTGTCATAATGCGCGCGGAACGATGCCGTCGGTTCTGCGGCTATTTCGTGCAACTCGTCTAACCCGAGCGTACTGGAGACATTCCGGATGCCCCCCGTGCCTGTCGTCCATCTGGTTCTGTTGGCAGTGGCCGTCTGGCTCGCGATTGGCGCGCTGGGGCTTGGTGTGCTGCATCGCACAAAGCTCGTTGCGCATGGGCTGTTTCCGCTCGGCGCGCTGGGCGGGCTGCTGTTGGGCGCGGCGGGGCTCTCCGGCATCTTTACCGAACCATCTGCCGCAGTGCTGCCGATCGGCCTGCCGGGCCTGCCATTTCATTTGCGTGTCGACCGGCTGTCCGGCTATTTCCTGTTCGTACTCGGCATCGTCAGCGCCGGGATCGGCGCCTTCTCTGCCGGCTACTTCCGCAAGGGCGAAGGGGCCGCGCCGGGACTCATCTGTTTCGAATACCACGTTTGCGTCGCGAGCATCGCCCTTGTACTCATCGCGGACGATGCATACGCGTTCATGGTCGCCTGGGAAATGCTGACGCTGTTCGCGAGCTTCCTCGTGATGACCAACCACCGGCTCGGCGAGATCCGTCGAGCCGGCTACCTGTATTTCCTGATCTCGCACGTCGGCGCGCTCGCGCTGCTGCTCTGTTTCGGCATCCTGCAGGCGCGCACCGGCGACTACACATTCGCAAACATGCGAGCGCAATCGCTCGACGCGTTCTGGGCGTCACTTGCGTTTCTGTTCGCGCTCTTCGGTTTTGGCGCCAAGGCAGGCGTTTTCCCGCTGCACGTGTGGCTGCCCGAGGCCCACCCCGCGGCGCCATCGCCCGTATCGGCGCTGCTGAGCGGATTCGTGCTGAAAGTCGGTCTGTATGGCCTGCTGCGCACGGTGTTCGACCTGTTGCACGTGCAGATCGCCTGGTGGGGCGTGCTGCTACTCGTGCTGGGCGTCGGCACTGCGTTGCTCGGTGTCGTGTTCAGTACGATCCAGGTCGACATGAAGCGCCTGCTCGCCTATTCGTCGATCGACAATATCGGCCTGATGATCGTCGCGCTCGGCGTCGCCGTGCTGTTTCGCGCATACGGGATGACCCATCTCTCGGCGCTCGCGCTGAGTGCGATGCTCTACCAGATCGTGGCCCACGCGGCATTTAAAAGTCTGCTGTTCCTCGGCACGGGCGCCGTGCTGCACGCGACCGGCGAACGCAATCTCGGCAAGCTTGGCGGCCTGATCCGTTTCATGCCATGGACCGCATGGGCTGTGCTTGCGGGCGTCGCGGCGAGCGCGGGCTTACCGCCGCTGAGCGGATTCGCCGCCGAATGGCTGCTGCTGCAGAGCGTCCTGTTTACGCCGGGCTTGCCGAATTCGATACTCGCGATGACGGTGCCGATCGTCGCCGCGCTGATCGCGATGTCGGCCGCGCTGGCTGGCTATACGATGGTCAAGTTCTTCGGCATCGTGTTCCTCGGGCAACCGCGGGAGGCGAAGCTGGACCGCGCACGCGATGCGAACACGTGGGAGCGGCTTGCGTTCGGCTGGTTCGCCGTCATCGGCGTGCTGCTTGGACTGATGCCCGCGCAGTTCGTCAAGCTGCTCGATCGCGTCACGCGCGCACTCGTCGGCGCCGGAATCGGTGCCGAGAATCACGGCTGGTTGCTGTTCGTGCCGGTGTCGACCGCGCGGGCGAGCTACATGCCCGCAGTATTCATGCTGTTTTTCATTGCGTGCTGCGGGGCCGCCTGGGTGCTGGTGAGACGTTTCTACCACGGCCGGCTGCGGCGCGCAGCACCGTGGAGTTGCGGCTTTCCGTTCACGACTGCCCGGATGCAGGACACCGCGGAAGGGTTCGGGCAGCCGATCCGCGAGATATTCTCGCCGCTGTTGCACATCGAGCGGCAATTGCCGTCGCCGTTCGACGCAGAGCCGGCGTACCGCGTCTCGGTCGCCGATCGCACCTGGTCGGTGTGCTACGAGCGCATCGCGGCGCTCACGCAGCGAGCCGCCGACTGGGCGGGCCGCCTGCAGACGGGCAAGATTGCGGTTTACCTGACCTACAGCTTTGCCGTGCTGATCCTGCTCCTGATGCTGGTGAGACGATGGTAACCCTGTCCGGCGTGCTATCGCAGACCCTGGAGATCGTGGTCGCGCTCGCGGCGGCGCCGCTGCTCACGGGCTGGATCAATCAGTGCCGCGCGTGGCTGCAGAACCGGCGCGCGCCGTCGATCTGGCAACCGTACCGGATGCTGCACAAGCTGTTTAACAAGGAATCGGTCGTCGCGCACGGCGCGAGCCTGGTGTTCCGCGGTGCCCCTTACGTTGTCTGGGCTGCGATGACGCTCGCATGTGCGATCGTGCCGACGCTGTCGACGGAGTTGCCGCTGTCGCCGGCCGCGGACGCGATCGCGCTGGTCGGCCTGTTCGCGCTCGCGCGCTTCGCGCTGTCGCTCGCCGCGATGGACAGCGGCACGGCGTTCGGCACGCTCGGCGCCCGCCGCGAAATGCTGATCGGCTTTCTCGCGGAGCCGGCGCTGCTGATGGTGCTGCTGTCGGCCTCGCTGATCACGCAGTCGACATTGCTGACGAGCATCGTGGAGACGCTCGGTCGCAGCGAGCTCGCGATCTATCCGAGTCTGGCCTTTGCGGGGATCGCGTTCACGCTGGTGTCGCTTGCCGAAAACGCACGGCTGCCCGTCGACAATCCGACCACCCACCTCGAACTGACGATGATCCACGAGGCGCTGATCCTCGAGTACTCGGCGCGTCATCTCGCGTTGATGGAATGGGCCGCCAGCCTCAAGCTGTTCGCCTATTCGTGCATCGGTCTCGCGCTGTTCGTGCCGTGGGGCATCGCGAGTGCGGGCAATCCGCTCGCGCTCATGCTGGCTGTGCCGGTGCTGTTCTTCAAGCTGATGGTGGGTGGCGCCGCGCTTGCGTTCGTCGAGACGGCCAACGCGAAGATGCGGCTCTTCCGGGTACCGGAGTTCCTTGCCACGGCCTTTCTGCTCGCGGTGATCGGCATGCTCGTTCACCTGCTGCTGGGGGCGTGAATGCACGGCTACGCGACCCAACTGATCAATTTTCTCGCGGCCGTGCTGCTGATGCTGTCGTTCGCGATGCTCAGCCAACGCCGGATCCTGACGCTGATCCATCTCTATACGCTGCAGGGCGTCACGCTCGTGTCGGCGAATCTGATTCTCGGCTTCGTGACGGGCGACGCACACCTGTACGTGTCCGCCGGGCTGACGCTCATGCTGAAGGTCGGCCTGATTCCCTGGATCCTGTACCGGCTCGTGCGACGGCTCGACGTCCAGGCCGACATCGAACCGCTCATCAATATTCCGACGACGCTGCTGATCGGCATCGTGCTGGTGGTTATCGCGTTCAACGTCGCGTCGCCGATCAGCCAGCTCGCGACGTCGGTGGCGCGCGGCACGCTCGGAATCGCGCTTGCGTGCGTGCTGCTGTCGTTCATGTCGATGATCACTCGCGCGAAGGCCATTCCGCAGGTGATCGGCTTTCTGTCGATGGAAAACGGATTGTTCTTCGCGGCGACGGCCGCCACCAACGGCATGCCGATGATCGTCGAGCTCGGCATCGGGCTCGACGTGCTGATCGGCATCCTGATTCTGGGCGTGTTCATGTTTCAGATTCGCGAGCAGTTCGACAGCCTCGATATCCATCACCTCGAGAAGCTCAAGGATGAATGACGCTCACGTTGTGGTCATCGTGCTCGGCATGCCGCTATTGGCGGCAGGATGCCTGGCGTGCGTGCGGCCGAGCCATATCGCGCGCGGCCTGAACGTGGGCTTCAGCTTCCTGACACTCATGGCAACGCTCGTGCTCGCCGCACGCACCGTCGAGCACGGACCGTCATTTGTGTTCGGGCAGGCCTTCTTTGTCGATCCGCTCAACGTGTACCTGGTTGCGCTTACCGCGTTCGTTGGTTGGACGACGTCACTGTTCTCGCGGCCGTACATGCAGATCGAGGAAGCCCGCGGCCGGATGACACAGGCGCGGATGCGGCTTTATCACAGCATGTATCAGCTTTTTATGTTCGCGATGCTGCTTGCGCTCCTCACCAATAACCTTGGCGTGCTGTGGGTCGCGATGGAGGCCGCAACGCTCGCGACCGTGCTGCTGGTGAGCGTCTATCGGACCGCCGCGAGTCTCGAGGCGGCCTGGAAGTACTTCATCCTGTGCGGTGTCGGTATCGCCCAGGCGCTGTTCGGCACGATCCTGCTGTATCTGGCCGCGAGCCGGCAACTGACCGACGGCGACGCGCTGCTGTGGACGAGTCTGGCTGCTGTGAAGGCACAACTCGATCCGACGATCGTTTCGATCGCGTTTGTGTTCCTGCTGGTCGGCTACGGCACCAAGGTCGGGCTCGTGCCGATGCATAGCTGGTTGCCGGACGCGCACGCCGAAGGGCCGACGCCCATCTCGGCGGTGCTGTCGGGCCTGCTGCTGAATGTCGCGCTGTACGCGGTACTGCGCTGCAAGGTGCTCGCCGACGGCGCCCTTGGCAACGGCCTGCCCGGACGACTGCTGGTCGGGTTCGGACTCGTGTCGGTGCTGGTCGCGTCGTTCTCGTTGTTTCGGCAGAAGGACGTCAAGCGGTTGTTTTCGTATTCGTCGATCGAACACATGGGGATGATGACGTTTGCGTTCGGCCTCGGTGGTCCGGTGGCGACGTTCGCCGGCCTGCTGCACATGACGGTTCACTCGCTCGTCAAGTCGGCGATCTTCTTCGCGGTCGGCCACGCGGTGCAGAAAGCCGGCACGCAAACGATCGAAGGGATTCGCGGGCTGCTGCAGGTCAGCCCGACGGTCGGCTGGGGCATGATGCTCGGCACGCTTGCGATTCTCGGCCTGCCGCCGTTCGGCGTGTTTGCGAGCGAATTCCTGATCCTCACGACCGCGATGAACACGCTGCCGTGGACCGCGCCTTTGTTGCTGCTCGGGCTCGCCGTCGCATTCGCGGCAATCTTCGCGCGCGTGCAGCGGATGGTGTTCGGCGGCACGACGACGGCCAGGCCGCTCGCGCATCGGCCTGCGCTGTTGCCGGTGTTCGCTCACCTGGGGCTTGGCCTGATGCTCGGCCTTTATGTGCCGCCTTATCTGGCGATGTGGTATCGCCAGGCGGCGACGATGCTGGCGGGGTAAAGCATGCGACTCGACCTGATGCAGATTGATCGCACTACGCACCTTGCACAAGGCGCCGGCCACATTCCGGCGATCATGATCGATGTCGACGAAGCGCAGTGGCTCGAGATCGCGCACGCGGCGCGCTCGGAGCAGAGCCGGCTCGTTGCGATGTGGGGTGGAGAAGCGCCTGAGCGCGAATTTGCGGTGAATGCGGCGTATGAATGCAAGGATGGCATCCTGTGGGTACGTCTCGCATTGGGCGACAAGCCGCGGCCCGAAGGGGATTTCCCCGATCTGGCCGAGATTTTTCCGTACGCTGCCCGCATGCAACGGGCCGTTTTCGATCTGACTGGCTTGCGCGCCCGTGCCGCTCGGGACACACGTCCATGGCTTCATCACGGAAACTGGCCGGCCGATTACTTCCCGCTGCAAAAGCAGGCGACCGGCATCGAGCGATTCGAATCGAATGAGGCGGATTATCCGTTCGTTCGGGTGGCCGGCGATGGCGTCCATGAGATCGCTGTCGGACCGATTCATGCCGGCACGATCGAGCCAGGTCATTTCCGCTTCTCCGTCGTCGGTGAGAAGGTGTTGCGACTCGAGGAGCGGCTCGGCTACGTGCATCGCGGGGTCGAGCGCCTGTTCGAGCGCACGCCCGCCTCGCAGGGCCATCGGGTCGCTGGCCGTATCGCCGGCGATTCGACGGTGGCGTTCTCGTGGGCCTATTGCATGGCGCTCGAGCAGACGTGTGGTGCCGCGTTGTCAAAGCGTGCGCTGTATTTGCGCGCGCTCCTGCTCGAGCGGGAGCGCATCGCCAATCATCTGGGCGACCTGGGCGCGCTCGGCAACGATGCCGGTTTCGGATTCGGTCTCGCGCAATTCTCGCGCTTCAAGGAGGACTGGATCCGGATGAACGCGCGGGCCTTCGGGCATCGCTACCTGATGGATCGGGTGGTGCCGGGCGGCGTGGCAGTCGATCTTTCTGTCGAGCACGCGGCCGAACTGTCGGTTCAATGCGAAAGCATCGAGCGCGATGTCCACGCGATGCGGCAAATCTACGACGATCAGTCGGGATTGCAGGACCGCTTTCTCGGCGCCGGCCGACTGAAACCCGACGTCGTCGAGCATTTCGGTGTGCGCGGCATGGCGGCCCGCGCCAGTGGCCGGGCGTTTGACCTGCGCGCAGACCTGCAAGCGGCGCCGTATGGCGATCTCGCCGTCAAGACGGTGAGCGACGTACGCGGCGACGTCGCTGCGCGCGTCGACGTACGCTTTGCCGAGATCGACGAATCGCTCCGTTTGATCCGGTTGCTGCTGGCGAATCTTCCACAGGGGCCGATCGCCGTCGACGTGACGCCCGCAGCGGCACGTTCCCGAGGAATCGGCTGGGTCGAAGGCTGGCGCGGTGACGTGTTCGTTGCACTCGAGACAGCGTCGGACGATGCGGTAGTGCGGTGCCATTGCCACGATCCGTCGTGGCAAAACTGGCCGGCACTCGAGCACGCGATCATCGGCAACATCGTTCCCGATTTCCCGTTGATCAACAAGTCGTTCAATCTGAACTACGCGGGGCATGATCTCTGATGTGGCAACTCATTCGTCAGTTCGCGCGCACTGATTTTCCGAACGAATCGGTGCCGGCGATGGAAGATGCGTGGCGTCACGAGAAGCAGCGGATTCGCCAGGACATTCTCGATCTGCTTGGGCGAGCACTGTGCATTCGACAGATCGACGCGGGCTCGTGCAATGGCTGCGAGCTGGAAATCCACGCGCTGAACAATCCGTACTACAACATCGAAGGGCTCGGCATCAAGTTCGTCGCGAGTCCGCGGCACGCGGATCTGTTGCTCGTGACGGGGCCCGTGACGTTGAACATGCGAGCGGCTGTGCTCGCCGCGTACGACGCGACGCCTGCACCGAAGCTGGTAGTCGCTGCGGGCGAATGCGCGTGTACAGGCGGCATCTTTGCCGACAGCTATGCGGTGTGTGGACCGGTCTCGTCGATCCTGCCGGTCGACGTCACGATTCCCGGATGTCCGCCGGCCCCTGTCGACTTGCTGCGAGGCATTTTGACCGCTTGCCGATCACGCCAGGATTGAGGCGACCGTGTCAATGAATGTGAGTTCAGGCCGCTACTCGAGTGATCCGCGTGTGACTCTGGCGCTGGTACGTCTGGCATGGCCACCGCGAGTGCAAACCAACTGTAATTGAAAAACAGGTTTTATTCGCGATGGTGCAGATTACCGCCTCATGACTCCGATCAAATTCATTCTTCGCTATACCGCCATCCCGTTCGCCGCAATCGTGGTGGTCGTCATCTGGGCTGTCATCCCGTCCTCGAAAGAGATTGACGCGCGGCAGTATGCTGCGTTGTCTCGCGCGTACGCGAGCTTCTCCCCGGCGTTTCGGCATGAAGTCGCAGACGCCATGCAGTCGGGTCAGATCAGCGACTGGGCCTATCAAACGCTCGTACGCCAGTCACTCGGCAACGGTGTGGCGCTGGACTGGCCGGCATCCGGTGTCGGCGACGTCGCCGTCGAGCGGCGAAGGCTGGCGGCGCTGATCCATGCCGATTCCGATCCTGCAAGACATTAAAAATGAAGAGCTTTCTGGTTGCCGTTGCATTCGTTCTGATTATCGGCAGCTTGATCTTTGCACTGTACTTCATGAATCACGATCGTGGCACGACCCGTACCGACTCGGCTGGATCGAGCCAACGGGCCTGCCCATTGGACGGTAAGAACCGTCGCTCCCAACTCCTTGCGGACGCGTTGAGAACATCTGGCTGATATGGGCGGGGAATGACTGAAACGCGTATCCGCGGCGAATGCCCGGGTTCATGCGAAAAAGCGCAACGAGATAAAACATCGTCATGTGTGGTCGTTTCGCAGCACGTACCCCGTCAACCTAATCGATGATCCGCCGCCGTGGAACGGTGCACAGGCACTCTCATCCGCAGCTTACGTTGAGCTACTCCGATTGCATTCCCGGACTTCGTCGTCAGTGATCTACGCGACGGCGCTGCTTGAACGCTTACACTACAATAAGGCGCATTCGCGCAGCGCTTTGCGATACTGTTCGCCACAAAATTCCGCCGGCGCGCAACTTCATCAACCGAAGCGTGACCGTCTGTTCGGTCATGCAGGGGCAAGTCTAATGGGGTCACTGCTCTGTCTCGACCAGCAAACCTTGTTCATGGTCAACGCGTTGCTGCTGATCGTGTTCGCATTCGCATTTGCATTCGGGGGCCTGGGTTACAAAGACCGCCGCTATTGGACTTTTCTGGTGGCATCGAACGTCAGCTTCGCTGTCGCTTTTGTTATCTTCTCGCGTCAGATCAATGGAACACCGGAAGCCCTGCTGCTACCCAATGCCCTTCTGGTGATCGGCTTAGGTTTGAGATGGCGGGCGATTAGAGCCTTCTTCGGACATCCCTCGTCCTCGGCATGGCTCCTGGCGTTGAGCTTCGCTACGGTTGTCGCGCTTTTGCTTTCTCCCGTCTTAGGCAAGGGTTTGATCTTTGGTGTGATCAACGCCGTCATAGCGGCGCAGATCGTCGCGATTATGGTGTCGCTTGGACTGGAATCCGAGCGACTTCCATCTCGATGGGGGCTGGTACTTGCATATGGAGTTATTGCCGCATCTTCGATCTTACGCGTCATCCAGGGCTTGTTTCTGGATCGAGGCATGGACAGCCTGCTGCCAGCGGACATCTTCCTGGGGCTCAATCTTATCGCTGCCGCTGTTCATATCAGCGCAAGCGGGGCGTTCTCCCTATCGCTGGCCTATGAGCGCAGTGTCGCCGGGCTGCGGGAAACCTCTCGTCGTGATCCTCTGACGGGGCTCTATAACCGCTGGAGCATCCAGGCGCTGGCCGAGATCGTCAAACATCATGAAGCGCAGCACGATGCGACCCTCGTACTGCTGGACATCGACCATTTCAAATGCGTGAACGATACTTATGGCCATGCCGCCGGAGATGAGGCAATCAAGCGCTGCGCCGAATTGATCCGTTGCACATTTCGAGACGATGATTTCATTGCCCGTATCGGCGGCGAGGAGTTCATCGTGCTGTTACCCGGTAAGGATGTCAACTACGCCTATCGGCTCGCTGAAAATCTCCGCAGAACCATGGAGACCGAAGCTTTGAACTTCCAGGGAAAAAGTATTAGGTTCACCGCCAGCTTTGGTATTAGCCACGGCCATCTGGATTCGCACTCGTTTTCGCGTCTCCTGGAAAAGGCGGATGCGTGCCTATATCGAGCGAAGGCCACTGGCCGCAATCGCATAGAAGTTGAAGATGGGGTGAATACGCAGAACCTTGCGCCGCTAAGCGATTGAACCAATGAAATTGCACTGCTCCGAAGGTGCATGGAAAAATGAATCTGAGGTAAGCACCTGAACAAGGCTGTCTTGAGGATATGACGGTGATTAGCAAACACTCTTAAGAACCGATAGCAGCCACCCTCGCCGTTTCGCCAAAGGCTATACTGCCGACACCTTCATTGCAGCGTGTTTACGCCAAGCCCGTATGCCACAGCAAGAGCGTTCTTTTCTGGGCCGGATCCGCATGCAACTGGATGAATTACCCGCGACCGAGCGTAGACTCGCCGACTTCATGCTCGAGTTTCCCGGCGACCTCGCGAGCTATACCGGTGCGGAACTTGCCAAACTCGCGGAGGTATCAAAGGCAACCGTCAGCCGGTTCGTGCGGCGCCTCGGGTACGACAGCTTCGAAGAAGCGCGCCGCGATGTACGCAACGAACGGGAGCGTGGCTCGCCGCTGTTTCAGTCGGCCGCGTCGAAGCCCGCAGCTTCCGGTACGCTCGACGCGCACATAAGTCTTGGCGTACAGAACCTGACCATGACGCTCGGGCGGCTCTCGGATGAACTGGTCGACGACATTGCCCGTTCGATTGTCGAGTCGCGCCAGGTACTGGTGTTCGGCTTTCGCAGCAGCCACGCATTCGCCGACTACTTCCGCTGGCAGATCCAGCAGGTCGTCGAGCGTACCGCGACGCTTCCTGCAGCGGGTGAAACAATCGGCGAGCATCTCACCGGTCTCGAACCAAGGGATATGGTGATCGTATTCGGCTTGCGCCGGCGCGTTCCACAGACCCAGGCTGTCCTTGACTACGCGGCAAGCGCCGGTATCAGAACGCTCTATATTGCCGACCAGCATGCGCCATCGCACCGAGGCGCGACCTGGACGATTCATTGCGATACCGCCGCCCCTGGTCCCCTCGACAACCACGTTGCAGTGATGGGACTCTGCAATGTGCTGATTACGCGGGTGTTCGAGCGGGCGGGAAATCGTGGCAAGAAGCGCCTGAGCGCCATCGAAGCCGCCCACGACGCGATCGGCGAGCTCTAGGGTCTGTTCCTGGCCTGTTGCGCTGGATCGCCCCCGTCGAAATCGTCCGCACGTTGTGAAATTTTTGTTTCATCTCATTTTCGCTGTTGGGATTTTTGTTGCGCTGCGGCGATGACTGTACTGAAGGGTGAGGAGGCCGGCCCTCGGGCATGACCGGCTTGTATGCGATCGTTTCAGGCGGTCTGCGTTGGTGCGCCGCAAACATCCTGCAAATCAGCTGAAAAAGCGCCCAAGGTGAAATTGATAGGGTGAAATTTAAATTTCCTTGAATCGATTTATTTGAAACTATAGGATCGTCTCGCTAAAGCGTTCAGGCGTAGCGCCAGCTTCGCTGCAAACCGGAGAAAACGATCATGAGCGGTCCCGTCCAGTCTGACTCGTCGTTCGCAGGTTCCGCGCAGCTCGATCGCGCGCTCGACTCCATCGGCGTCACCGCCGCACACAAAGCCATCATCTGGCTCATTCTGATCGGCTGTCTGTTCGACAGCTTCGAGCAGAACTCCATTGGTCTGATTGCGCCGATGCTGCGGCAGCAGTGGGGACTCACCGCCACCGACATCGGCTTGCTCAATACGGTCACGTTTGCCGCGGCCGCGATTGGACGGCTGGTGTCAGGCTATATCGCCGATCGCTGGGGAAGGCGCGTGATGTTGACCGCCGATCTGCTGCTCTTCACTCTCGGCGCAATTCTCTGTGCCGTCGCGCCGACGCTGACAGTGCTGTGCATCGGCCGCGCGATCGTGGGTTTCGGCCTGGGCGGCGAGATGGCGGTTGCCGTGACCATGCTCGCGGAGTTCTGTTCGCAGAAATTTCGCGGTACCGCGGTGGGACTCGTGAACGTCGGCGCCGGCGGGGTCGGCAACTTTCTTGCGCCGGCATTCGGTTTGCTCGTTTTCGCAATCTTTCCAGGACCGGATGGCTGGCGTTGGCTCTTCGCCTGTCTCGTGCTGCCGGCGATCCTCGGTGCGTTCTACCGCCGTCTGATCCCTGAGACACCGCGTTTCCTGTTGTCGAAAGGACGCGTTGCGGCGACCAACGGCGTGCTCTCGAAGCTTGCGAGCGGCAAGCTCTCGGGCACCGTTCCCGTGACGTCCTATATCTGCGGCGACGATCTTTCCGATCCGGCGACGGCGCGCACCAGTGCGCTGGACATCTTTCGCGGCAAGCTGCTTCGCCGCACCGCGTCGGTTGGCATCGCGATCTGGATGACCTATGGCGCGCAGATTTCCGTGCTTACGCTGATGCCTACGATTCTCGTCGCGCAGGGTTACACGATCACGCGCAGCCTTGTCTATACGCTGATTATGCAGGGCGGCAGTTTCGCCGGTACGCTCGCCGCTTCGCTGCTTGGCTATCACCTGCCGCGCAAGCGGGTGCTGACGGTCGGCGCCGTGCTCGCGTGTCTCTCGGCACTCGCTTTCGGCTTTCTGGCGAAGAACATCGTGCTGGTGCTGACGTGCGGCGCGCTCTTCCAGTTCTTCGTGCTGATGCTCAACACGACCATCTGGATCTATGCGCCCGAACTGTTCCCGACCCGTGTGCGTGCATTCGGCACCTCGTTCATTCTCGCGACGGGCACGACCGCGGGTGCGCTGATGCCGCTGATTTCCGGCCGCATATTCGACGCCAATGGTGTGGCGGGCGTGTTCGGGATGATCGCTGTGATGTACGTGATCTTTACCTCATGCATTCAGCTCGCGCCGGAAACCTACGGTCGCAAGCTCGACGAAATGGCAGCCGAACCCGAGATCGATACGAACGCTGCGACAAGCCATGCATAGAAGGGACGAATAACCATGCAAGACATTCTGCTGATCAACCCGAACACATCGAAGGCGACTACCGCGATGATGGTCGACATCGCGCGAGCCGAGGCACCGCAAGGCTTTGTGGTTCGCGGCGCGAGTGCGGAGCGTGGTGTTCCGATGATCCTGACCGCGGCGCAACTCGAAGACTCCACTGCGGGTGTTGTCGAAAACGCGCGCAAGCATGGTGGCACGGCGAACGGCATCGTCATCAGCGCGTTCGGCGATCCGGGGATCGATGCGCTGCGCGAAATCGTGGATGTGCCGGTCGTCGGTATCTGCGAGGCATCGATTCTCGAAGCCGCACGTGGCGGACGGCGCTTCGGCATCGCGACCGTCACGCCCGATCTGGTCGGGCCGATCGAAGCAAACGTGCAGGCACTAGGCGTTCGCGCGCAATACACCGGCATTCGCCTGACCAGCGGCGATCCGCTCGCGCTGGCGGCTCATCCGCAGCGCTTGCTGGAAGCGCTCGCGGGAGCCGTTGCCGAATGTATCGAGCTGGACCATGCGGAAGCCGTTGTGATCGGCGGCGGACCGCTCGGCCAGGCGGCGCAGGGACTGGGAAAGCGCTTTTCGGTGCCCGTGATCGCGCCGATTCCCGCTGCCATGCGGTTGCTGTTCGACAGGCTTGCGAGCCACGTTCGAGTTCGACCGATACGCTGAAGGCAGTGCAGGCGACCGCTATACCGAAGTCAGCGCCGTCTGCGTGGAGCCTGCTTTCCGTGGCCAAGGACTCGCGGCGGGCCTGATGAGGCGGCTGATCAAGGCGATCTGCGCGCGTGGCGAAACGCCGTTCCTGCACGTGCTCGCGTCGAATCACGGTGCGCTGGCGGTTTATCGGGCGATGGGCTTCGTCAAGCGCCGCGAGTTGCATCTGGTGGAGCTTCAACGCGCGCAGGACTGAACGTGCGCGGGTCACCTCTGCTATTCCACCGCGTCTGCGCTGTCCGTATAGAAATCAAAGATCCAGCACGAGTTCTTCCGATTTCGCGCGCGATACACAGACCATGATCTGCGCGCTCTTTTCGTCATCGCGCAGCACCAGATCGCGATGATCGGCCTCTCCTGAACATAGTCCCGTGCGGCATGATCCGCAGGTACCGCTTTCGCATGAGCTCGGCACGCGCACGTTTGCGGCACGCAGCACGTCGAGGATCGAGCGGTCGGCCGGAATGTCGAGAGATGTACCGCTGCGCCTGAGTCGAACCGTGAATCGCGTGTTGTCCCGCGCATCCGCGTTGCTTGCGCCGAAACTCTCGAAGTGGACGGTGCCCGACGGCCAGTGGCCGGTCATATCGCGCACGGTGTCCATCAACGCTTGTGGTCCGCAGCAATAGACGTGCGCCGGCTTCGGCCGCTCGAACAGGCTCCAGAAGTCATACGCTTTTGCAGGGTCGCCGAAGTCGTGATGAAGCGTCACCGAAGAGCGCCATTCGCTACTGCTGATCTCGTCGAGAAACGCGGTTCCCTCCGGGTCGCGGGCGAGGTAGTACAGCTTGAATTGCCGCAAGCCCTCGGCCTTCAATTGACGCGCCATCGATAGCATCGGCGTAATGCCAATGCCGCCCGCAACAAGAATGAACGACTTCGCGCGCTCGTCGAGCGGAAATTCGTTTCGCGGCGTCGACACGAAAAGCGGATCGCCTTGATTCGTTTCATCGATGAGGCTGCGAGAGCCGCCGCGTCCGTTGTTGTCGCGTTTCACGGCGATCACATAACGATCGTGTTCCTGCGAGTCATTGCACAGCGAATAACTGCGGCGTGCTCCATTGGGCACCACGACGGTCAGGTTCGCACCTGCGTCGAACGGCGGCAAGGGTCCACCTTCCGGGTCGGTCAGTTCGAAGCGCCAGATGTCGCGTGCAATCTTTTCCTTTTCCGCAATCTTCAGACGCAGAAAGCCGTCCTGCTGGGCGTCCATACCCATCTCCCTTCAGATTCAATTTGTTCAGCAGTAGTGTGACGCATCATATTACTAGATATCTAGTAAATCAAGCACCCAAACCACGAGCATGCGTTTTCGGTCGTCGGTATAAACCCGCACTTGCCAGTGTCATCAAGGCCTCGTACGCTAATTGCTAGATGTCTAATTATGTGGCGTGCAAACAAGGTAATCATCGTTTGGCGAGCGAGGCTGTCTGTTCTCTGCCACGACGCGAGCAAAACACGGAGAGATTTGGAAATGGCAGATTCAGCGTTGCGCTACGGAGAGGTGTCTGTTCCTCCCGTAGTGGATTCGGCAGTCGTGGAGGCGACGTATCGCAAGGTCACGCTCAGGTTGATGACCTTCCTGTTTTTTTGCTGGGTACTGAACTACCTCGATCGCGTCAACGTCAGCTTCGCGCAGTTGCAACTGAAGCATGACCTTGGCTTGAGCGACGCCGCGTACGGCCTTGGCGTGAGTCTGTTTTTTATCGGCTACATCCTGCTGGAAGTGCCGAGTACGCTACTGCTCAGGCGCATCGGCGCACGCAAGACCGTGACGCGAATCATGGTGCTGTGGGGCGCGATTTCAACGGCGATGGCGTTCATGACGGCGCCGTGGCAGTTCTACCTCGCGCGCACGCTGCTCGGCGCGGCGGAGGCGGGGTTCTGGCCGGGGATCATTCTCTATCTGTCGTACTGGTATCCGGCGAAACGACGCGCCCGGATCACATCGCGGTTTCTGCTGGCGATTGCGGCGGCGGGCATCATCGGCGGTCCGCTGTCCGGCTTCATTTTGCAAAACTTTATGGACGTCTGGGGCTTTCGCAACTGGCAGTGGCTGTTCTTTCTCGAAGGCGTGCCCGCGATCATTGCCGGTATCGTCGCCTTCTTCTATCTGACCGACCGGCCGCAACACGCGACATGGCTTTCCGATGAGCAAAAGCACATCATCGTCGAGGCACTGGAGCTCGAACACCGTCAGAAGCCGCACGATGCGCCGAGCCGTCTGCTGACCGCATTGCGCGATCCGCGCGTGTACGTGATTGCTGCCGGCTGGGCCACCGTGCCCATTTGCGGCACGATTCTCAACTACTGGACGCCGACCATCATCAAGCAGGCGGGCGTGGCCAACCTGCTGCAGATCGGTATGTTGTCGGCGTTGCCGTATATCGTCGGCGCAATCGCGATGCTGTTCATTGCGCGCAGCTCCGACTTGCGGCTCGAGCGTCGTTGGCATTTCGTGCTGTCGACCACCGCCGGTGCGAGCGGCGCCGTTCTGCTCACCGTCCTGACGCACAACTGGCTGGCCGCCATCGCGTGCCTGAGCCTTGTCTCGGTCAGCTATTTCGCCGCGGCAGCGATCATCTGGACCATTCCGCCGACGTACCTCAAAGGCGAAGCTGCCGCCGGCGGCATTGGCGTCATTAGCAGTCTCGGACAGGTGGGCGCGTTTTTCGCGCCGATCGTGCTCGGTTGGGTCAAGAGCGTGAGCGGCAGCTTCTCGGCGGGCATCCTGCTGGTCGCCGCGCTGGTTTTCATCGGCGGCATCGCGGTGTTTTTCGGTGTTCCGCGTGAGCACCGGGCGCCGCAATCCAACACATGACGACCCACGCGGAAGAGAGAATTTCAACAGTCAGACAGGAACAGCAATGAGCAAGCTTCAACTTTCCATCGCGGTGGGCAACTACGATCGCATGCGCCCGCTGATCGACGGGGATGTCCAGATCGATGGCGTGGATCCCGTGTTCATGCTGCAGGATCCGGAAGAGATCTTCTTTCGTGCGTTCCGTCACGCGGACTACGATATTTGCGAGCTTTCGCTCAGCAGCTATTCGGTGAAGACAGCCGCGGGTACGTCTCCGTATATCGCCGTGCCGGTTTTTCCGTCGCGCGCGTTCCGGCACAGCTCGATCTACGTGCGCGCCGATCGCGGCATCGACCGGCCGGAAGATCTGAGGGGCAAACGCATCGGCGTGCCGGAGTATCAGCTCACGGCCAACGTGTGGGTACGGCTCTTTCTCGAAGAAGAATATGGCGTGAAGGCGTCGGATATCCGCTGGGTACGCGGTGGTTACGAAGATCCGACGCGAGTGGAAAAAATCGCGCTGAAGCTACCCGAAGGCGTGGTGCTGGAAAACGCGCCGGAGGGGCAAACCATCTCGAACCTGTTGGCCGCGGGCGAGATCGATGGCGTGATCGGGCCGCGCGCGCCGTCGTGTTTCGAGCGCGGGCATCCGCAGGTCAAGTATCTGTTCGACGACCCGCAAAAAAGCGCGGCCGAATGGTATGAGCGCAGAAAGCTGTTCCCGATCATGCACACGCTCGGAATCCGCAAGACTCTGGCCGCGCAGCATCCGTGGCTGGCTGGCGCGATCACCAAGGCGTTCGAACATTCGAAGGCCGTGGCGCTTGCCCGTTTGAGCGATACGTCGGCGACCAAAGTGACGCTGCCGTTTATCGAAGACCAGTTGCGCAACGAACGGCGTCTGATGGGCAACGACTTCTGGTCGTACGGCTTCGCCGCCAATCAGGAAGTCATCGACCGCTTCCTCGCCCAGCACTATGCGGAAGGATTGTCGAGCCGGCGTTTGCAGCCCGCCGACCTGTTCCATCCGGCCAGCCTCGAGAGCTTCAAGATCTGATCCGCGCAACGGCCGTGCGCGGCCGCTGCGTGTCCACCGGGCGAGCGAATGCCGCCCGGTGGATCAGTATGTTCAATAAAAAAGGCTTTAAAAGCAGACATGAAACGGAAGAGACAACTATTCCCGCACGCTTGCGGCGCGGTGCTGGCGCTCGGCTGCACCGCCGCCCATGCGCAAAGCTCGGTCACGCTCTACGGCATCGTCGATGCCGGTATCGAGTACGTGAACCGGGTGCCCCAGGGTACGCAGACAGGTTCTGTGGTTCGGCCGCAGTCCGGTAATCTTGCCGGCTCGCGCTGGGGGCTGAAAGGCACGGAGGACCTCGGTGGCGGTTATCGGGCGGTATTCACGCTCGAAGGCGGCTTCAACGTGAATAACGGCACGCTCGGTCAGAGCGGACGGCTGTTCGGACGCAAGGCCTTCGTGGGTATCGCAACGCCATACGGCACGCTGACGCTCGGACGTCATCAGAATCTGCTGTACGAACTGATGTACAAATACGATCCGCTGACCTTCAACCCGAGCTATTCCGCGCAGAGCATGGATAGCCAGTTCGTGAACCGCGCGGACAACTCGGCGCGCTATGGTGTGCAGATCGGCGACGTGACGTTCGCGGCGTTATATAGCAGCGGCTTCGATGCGACGATCCCGAATGGCGCGAACGTGCCTGGTGCGTCCAAGGTAGGCCGTGAGATGAGCGCGGCGGTGCTGTACGATCGCGGGCCATTCAGTATCGGCGTGACCTACGATCAGTTGCAGGGCACGTCGATTGCGACGCAAAGCAATGCGCAGCAGCGCGCGTTAGTCGGGCTGTCGTACGAGATCGGCCCGGTCAAGGCGCTGGCGGGGCTGCGCTGGCTCAACACGCGCAATGCCGATGTGCCGCCGAGTTCGCTGCTCTATTGGGGCGGCGCGGTGTGGCGCGTGAGCGCGCCGCTTTCCATTTCCGCGAGCGTTTATCACACGCAGTTTCGCGATCCGCACGGTGGTCCGACGATGGGTGTGGTGCTGGTCGACTACGCATTGTCGAGGGCCACGGACCTGTACGCGGAAGGTGCGTATGTGTCCAATCGCTCATGGTCCGATGTCGGCCTGCGCGGCACCGGCGTGGATATCGAGCCGGGCATGAACCAGGCAGGCGTGACCGTCGGCATTCGCCACACGTTCTAACCATCCCGGCGAGCATGAGTCGCTGTGCGCCAGTGGCTCATGGACCGGGTAAAGCGCTATGATTATCACCACTCTGGTCATCATGGCGGCGAAAAAAGCATGGCAGCAGCACGTTCTTCGGGCAAAGCCCGAACTCCCAACGCGGATCCGATCCTGCGGCATTGGCGCGACGCGGTGCCGGACGATCGTCTTGCCCACCTGGTAAAAGATGCCGCTCGCGCAATGATTCGCGGTTTGCAGATGCGTCTCGCGCAGCACGAAGTGTCGTTCGGCCACTGGGCTTACCTGCGGGTGCTGTGGGAAACCGACGGCCTCACGCAGAAGGAGCTCAGCGACGAGACCGGCACGACGACTCCCACCACCTTCAGTGCGGTATCGGCGATGGAAAAGCTCGGCTACGTCGAGCGCCGTTATGCGCCCGGCAATCGCAAGAATACGCACGTGTTCCTGACACCGCGTGGCCGCGGCCTCAGGAACAAGCTCGTTCCGCTCGCCGAAGAGGTCAACGAGATCAGTATCGGCGGACTGAAAGCCACCGAGATCAACGTAGCGCGTAAGGTGCTGCTGACGATCATCGAGAACATGGCGCGCGACGAAGCCGAATCGGACGATCCCGCGCACCGGATGCCGTCGACCCGCGAAGTGGGCAACCTGATTGCGTCGCGCGGCGAGGAGTACGAAAACGGTTGATGCGCGTTTCGCGTAGATAACCGGCCGGCGCACGCTGCATGTGCGCACACGAAAAAGCCCTCGTTTGCGAGGGCTTTTTCATTCAGCAGCGGTATCGGGTCTCAGAACGACACGTCGGTGTGGGTGTCGCTCGACTTCAGCATGGCGAGGCAAATTTCCAGCGTGCCCTTTGCCCATTGCCCGTCGTGAAGCGCAGGCCGTCCATCGACAACCGCGCCATACAACTCATCGATTACTTCGGCGCGCGGCACCGCGGGCGCCGCGAGCGGCAGCGTCTCGCGCCGTTCATCGCCATACACGACGATCGAGTCGGGCAGAGGCCGCAAGTCCGCGTGCTCGCACGACACGATCACCGGACCGAAATGCTGATGCCGCCGCACCGGTTCCTGGGCGCCGGTGGCCGGCGGTTTGTAGGCCGAGCCGCCGTAGGTGCCGGCCGCCTTCAGCTTCGCTTCGTCGTCCGACGAACCCAGCGTCGCGAGACGGCGGCGCGCGCTGCCGTAGACGTCCGGGTTCGCGGGGTCGCCCATCTCGCCGATCCAGCCGGTCCATTCGTCGCTATTGAAGTGTCCATAGCCGTTGTACGACAGCGATGCATACGCGCCGTTTTCGAACCATATCAGCGCGGAATAGGCGCCTTCGGTAGGGCGCGACGGATCCCAGCGGCCGACACTCGCGCGCAAACGGACCACGCGTGAACCGGCCAGCAGGCGCACGATATCGACCTGGTGCGCCGCCTGGCTGAACAGCGCACCGCCGCCTTCGGCGGTCGTCAGCTCTTCCGGGCGGCGGGGGCGGTACAGGTAGTCCGTGTAGTTGATTGCCTGAATCATCTTCACCGCGCCGAAATCGCCTCGACCGATCAGCTCGCGGGTGCGCAGGTAGGGCGTATCGAAGCTATGGCAATGGCCGACGATCAGATGCACGTTCGCCGCGCGGCATGCGGCGATCATCCGATCGCAGTCGGCGGCGCCGAGCGCCATCGGCTTTTCGACCAGCACGTGCTTGCCGTTGGCCGCGGCGATCTCCGTGTGCCGCGCATGAAACTGATGCGGACTCGCGATGTAGATCGCTTCTACGCCGGGATCTTCCGCGAGTTCCGGCACATCCGCGTAGGTGCGCGCGTTGAAATCGGCCGCGAACTGCCGGCGCGCTTCTTCGCGCGGATCACATGCGGCGACGAGTTCGATCCTGGGGTCGCGCAGAAAGGTCGGCAGCATCAGCGAGAACGCTCGTCCCAGTCCCGCTACCCCGATGCGCAAGCGGCGCTGTTCCATGGTTGTGTCTCCCGTTATTGCGAGACCTGGTAGTCGGTCGCGAGCGCGGACGGCTGACTTTCCGGCTCCGGATGCTTCGCGCTGACATAGCGCGCCGCGTACGTGCGCCAGTCGATTTCCTTCGGCACGATGGATTGATACGAACACACTTCTTCCGGAATCGCTTTAGTCCCCGTGCCGATTGCCTCGTCGCCCTGCTGGAACGCTGAAATTGCATCGAGCATGCGGCGGCGGAACTCGACGATCGCGAGATCGCTCGCGCCAAGACGCTCGTCCGAGCGATTCGCGATCGGGCCCATCGTCACCCACATCGCGATGTCCTGATTCGGAAAGCCGCTGATGCCGGTGAAGTTGCCGGCCTTCATCGCCGAACGGTCCTGCCAGAAGCGGTTTTCGTGATTACGCAACGGACGATAGCGCTCGTCGAGATCGATGCCGACCTGCTGACGCAGGAACTTGCGCCACGTTTCGGTTTCCGGCGTGGTTTCGGCGTCGCCCCATGCGATGAAGTAGAACGCCGTGTTCGTGTCGTCCATCGGCACGTTGATGTTCGCGACGTTGTACAGATTGTTCGGCGGAATCAGGACGGTTGCGGGGGCGACGAATACGGTGGAGCGCACGTAGTCGTGCGTGGTGGCATTGAAGATCGGCCGGCGCAGCGCAGCGTAACGGAAGCCGTAGTCGGTGCGCTCGACCTGCAGACGCGGCGCTTTATCGGTGGACGGACGCAGCCAGTTCTTCGAAGTTGCCTCGGCACCTCCGACGCGCGCCGGCACGAAGTCCGACGAATGCAGGCTCGAGCTGTGCGCGGAATCGATCGCGCCTTCGAGGATTTGCGCCCAGTTGCACGGCAGCAGTGCCTTCGCGATGCTTACGCGAGTGTCCGCGGTCGGCGCCCAGGCGGGCGGAACGAACTCGGGCACCGCATCCTGCGGACCCATGTACGCCCATACCATGCCGCCCCATTCGTGGGTCGGAAAGGCCTTGTGCTTGACTTTATCGGTCATGCAGCTCGATGCGGGCTCGGACACCATCTCGATCACGTTGCCTTGCACGTCGAACTTCCAGCCGTGATACAGGCAGCGCAGCCCGCCGTCTTCGTTGCGGCCATAGACCAGCGACGCACGGCGATGCGGACAATACTCGTCCATCGCGCCGACCCGGCCCTCGGTGTCGCGAAACACGACCAGGTCTTCGCCGAATATGCGTGCTTTCACGGGTGCGCCGTCCGGTTCGCCCACTTCCTCGCTCAGGCAGACCGGCGTCCAGTGGCGGCGCATCAGCTGTCCCATCGGGGCATCGCCTTCGATGCGGCACAGCAGTTCGTTTTCTTCGTGAGTCAGCATGTTCGTCTCCCGGCGATCGGTCGCCATCGTCAATAAGTGATGACCGATTATATTAGAGATCTAGCGAAAATAACAAGCGGGTGTGTGAGCGGAGGACGTAGGAGCAAGCAGCGCTCGCATGCACGAAGCGCAATTTGGCGGACTTGCCGGGATTGGGGAGCAGCGCGGCAAAGCGCGGCTTCGACGCGCGAAGATCGAGCCGCATTCGTATAAGCCCGGTGCGTCGCAATACTTGGCGGGGCAGCGTACAGAGCGGGCAGCGGTGTGGCGATAGTCTCGTATCACGCCGGTACGAACCCGGTGCCGTGAGAATGGCATGTCGTTTGCGACAGGTCGGCTTCCACACCATATTAATAACGAGAACCATCATGCAGACCGACCGTACCGCCGCCGAATTTGCCGAACCTCAAGGATTGCCCGGCGCCCCTCTGAACGATGTCGACGCCGACGACAACGCGCGGCGACTCCCCGTGCGAGCGCTGGCGCGCGCGGCGTTCTGCTTTGCGTGGTTGTTCGGGCTCGAGCCGTTCCTGACGGCATCGACCGACGATGCGCCGAAGCTCGATCGTCATTGAGACGTCGGGCGTTGAAAACAGCCGCTCGACGAACCCGGCGAGCAGCCGCGTCCATTGCCGGACACGCCGCCTGACAGTGACCTGCTCGCGCCAGGGTCGTCTCCCGAGGACGAGGAGGGGTTCAGGTCAGGCACTCACGGCGCTCGCCATAAGCCTGAATCGGGTGGTATCAGGGAAACTACTTGTAAAAAGGCTTGCGGTCGGGCCGTTAATTGAATACGGAAGGCTTTTATGCAGTTTGCCATCCGCTTTCAGCGCGGGTTTTGTCACGCGGCGGCCGGCGCCGCAATTCACCTCCGGGCAACGTCCGTGCTGAAGGCTTCTTCGCACACCCGGCTATCTCATTAAGGGGTGGCGAGTGTGGAAGCCGAAATGAAAATTGGAAGGCCGCCAGCAAGGCGGCTTTTTTTATTGCGATTGAATTCGGGCTAATGCGGCTCGGGAGCGTTGACCTGTCAACTTAAGCGGCTCATCGAGCAACATGCGCGATAACAATTACGCAAATACACAGCGTAATTTCGACACGAATTAATTCTCAATGGAAAATTGTGCCGCTGCCGCAGATGACGCGAGAGACACTGTGAAGTTTATTAAGTTCCGCGACATTGAAAAAAATAATTCAATCGAGCGATAAGGTAATGTCTCCACTCGTCTTATTCCAAAAAGACGTGCACTTTCATTGATTAACCGATCCGACCCGATTACATGTTGCGGATAAAAATGCTGTTGCAAATGTGCAACTTTAAATATTGAGAGATTGCAAATTTCATCTGATAAGAGTTGGCAACCGGCCACCAGATTTTGCAATAAATGCCGGAAAAACAATCACTTAGGGCCATTGCCCCGCTGATTGTTGCGAAATTCGAAAAATCCTGTTGTGCGATCTACCAGCGCCCCCTATTAGGGTGTCCACCTACACTCACGCTTCGTTTCAAGGGTGCGCGGCTGATCCGATTGGTTCGGCCAGCGGGGCGGCAGCGGATGCGGCGCATGCGCCGCCTGCACAGGCCCCGCTCACCGTATAAATTTTTCGAATTGGAGTTCCCATGAAAAAGAGTCTTATCGTCGTCGCGGCTGCCGCATCGTTCGCTTCCGTCGCTCACGCACAAAGCAGCGTGACCCTGTATGGTCTGTTGGACGCGGGCCTGACGTACACGAGCAACGTTGCCCATAACTCCAAGTGGGCGGCAGGCAGCGGCGGCATCAACCAGAGCATGTTCGGCCTGCGTGGTTCGGAAGATCTGGGCGGCGGTCTGAAGGCAATCTTCACGTTGGAAAGCGGCTTCAACATCAACAACGGCAAGTTCGCTAACAACAACGGCATGTTCAACCGCCAGGCATTCGTCGGTCTGTCGAGCGCGCAATTCGGTACGGTCACGCTGGGTCGCCAGTACGACGCAGCGCAGGACTACCTCGCACCGCTGACCGCAACGGGCAGCTGGGGCGGCACGTACTTCGCGCACCCGTTCAACAACGACAACCTGAACACCAACGGCGGTCTGTCGGTCAACAACTCGATCAAGTACTCGAGCGCTAACTACGCTGGCTTGACGTTCGGCGGCACGTACGGCTTCTCGAACCAGGCTGGCGGGTTCGCAAACAACCGCCAGTACAGCTTGGGCGCTGCTTACCAGTGGCAAGGCCTGCACCTCGGTGCTGCCTATGCCCAGCAGAACAATCCGGCTGCCAACGTTGGCGGCGCATCGGACGGCGTTCTGGCGAACACCGCGGGCGTCCTGACGGGCAACTTCCGTCAGCGTCAGTTCGGCGCAGGCGCGTCGTACGGCTTCGGTCCGGCGCTGGTCGGCGTGGCATGGACGCAATCGCGCGTCGACAACCTGGTTGGCGCGGCTCCGGGTCAGCGTCAAGGCCACACCAACAACTACGAAATCAACGGCAAGTACAACGTGACCCCGGCTCTCGGCCTGGGCATCGCGTACACGTTCACCGACGCGCGCGGCTACGGCGTCAACGCCGACGGTAACGACATGAAGACCCGTTACCACCAGATCGGCCTGCAGGCTGACTACTCGCTGTCGCGTCGCACCGACGTCTACGCTCAGGCTGTGTACCAGCACGCAATGGGCGACGGCGGCGTGGCTTCGATCTACAGCGGCGACAACTCGGTTCCGACCTCGTCGTCGAAGAACCAGACGGCTGCTACGGTTGGTCTGCGTCACCGCTTCTAAGCTGCAGCAGAAGCTTCTGTAGGACAAAAAAGGTGCCGTTCGCGGCACCTTTTTTTATGCGCGCGGCAAACCGGTTCGGTGATCAGATGGCCGCCGCGGGCAAACAACCCGCAAAAAATCGAAGAAAAAGCGAGACACCCGTTAACTTCGCGCTGCCACTTCGCGAAGACGATTCAAGAGAGTCGTCCGCAGACCGAGCGCGACGCCGGTCTGATTGTCGCGGCCCGACAGTTCGACCGATACCGCGCCCGACCCCGTGTCGAAATCCGCGATGCCATATCGTAGGTTTAACAATTGATCCTGCTTTGCTGACAAGAATTGACCTTTTTCTAGGCTCGCTTCGAGTAGTCTCGGATTAATTGATCTATGAACCCTATTTTGTCGGCGACGCGAACGCGTGTTTTGTGCGTACGCGCTTTTATGCATGAATATTCTTTCCTCCGAATCCATCGCGGCAGGTTTGGTCATCGAGGAATTGACCGATGATCAATGGCAACGCATCGCGCCGCTGCTGCCCGAAACGCTGAACGGCGGCCCCCGCCGCGGACGTCCGCCGATCGATATTCGCCGCGTGGTCAATAGCGTGATGTGGGTGCTGCACACGCGCGCGCCGTGGAGCGCGATGCCCGATCATTACGTGTCGTATCAGACTGCGCATCGCTACTATCTGCGCTGGAAGAAGTCGGGCGTGCTGACCGCGATCATGCTGACGCTGTTCAAAACCGACGCGGTCCTCGAAACGCGTACCGCGCGCAAGGGCAGCGGGCGCGTGAGCGAGGCCGTCGGTGAGTCATCATCGCCGTAGCGCAAAGCGGCAGCAGTATCGCGGCCGTCGAGCGGCTCACGTCCGCCGCGGCGTTTGCCCAAACACGTGCGGGGCGCGCTATAAGAAGCGCGTCGTTAAGAAGCGCGTCGTCAGGCCGGATTGTTCACGCCGGAACGCCCTCGCTACCCGGGATCGAGCACGGCGATCCAATAGTCGGATGGTTCATTGCGGCGCGCGATTCACGCACGCCCTTCAAGATGCCCAGGTAGCCGCTGGAAGGACGAACGCCTTCCGGTACATACGCGCGCCGCGCATAAGCGATAGACGACCCTGAAGCGCTTTCGGCCACGCTGCCGCCGATTTGGTGCGGGTACCCAATGCGCTCTACTCTGTCATTTGAAAGACAGACAGTTCACGACGACAATTGTCAGGCCACCCGTCGGAACGGCTTCGAATCAGAGCAGGCAATCAGAACAGGCATCGGCGCGGCCCGCGCCTCAGGAGACGACGCAATGACACAGCACATGTTCGACGAAGGTCTCGAGCGGCGCGAGGCCAATTATGTCCCGTTGACACCGATCGACTTCCTCGTACGCGCCGCGGAAGTCTATGGGGAGCGGCTCGCCGTCGTTCACGGAGCGATTCGCCGCAACTGGCGCGAGACCGCCGAACGCGCGCGGCGGCTCGCGAGCGCGCTGCGCGAGGCCGGTGTCGGTCGAGCCGATACGGTCGCGGTGTTGCTGCCCAACATTCCGGCAATGGTCGAAGCGCACTTCGGCGTGCCGATGGCCGGCGCCGTGCTGAACACGCTCAATACGCGGCTCGACATCGCGTCGCTGCTGTTCATGCTGCGCCACGGCGAGGCGAAGGCGCTGATCGTCGATACCGAATACGGCGAGTTCGCGCATCGCGCGGCGCTCGAATTTCCGCAACTGCGCATCATCAGCGTTGCCGACGCGGGACCCGCCGACGCCGCGCAATTCGTCCGCGCGACCGATTACGAGCAATTCCTGCAAGGCGGCGACCCAGCGTTCGAATGGACGCAGCCGGCCGACGAATGGGATGCGATTGCGCTCAACTACACGTCCGGCACGACCGGCGACCCGAAGGGCGTCGTCTACCATCATCGCGGCGCGTATCTGAACGCGCTCAGCAATATTCTCGAATGGGACATGCCGAAGCACGCGGTCTATCTGTGGACGCTGCCGATGTTCCATTGCAACGGCTGGTGCTTCCCATGGACGGTGGCCGCGCGCGCTGGGGTGAATGTCTGTCTGCGCAAATTCGACGCAAAGACCGTGTTCGAGCTGATTCGCCGCGAGCGCATCACGCACTATTGCGGCGCGCCGATCGTGCAGAACGCGCTTGCGAATGCGCCGGCCGAATGGCGCGAGGGCATTACGCATCGCGTCTCGACGATGGTCGCGGGCGCGGCGCCGCCGCCCGCGGTGATAGCGAAAATGGAAGAGATCGGCTTCGATCTGACGCACGTGTACGGGCTGACCGAAACCTATGGGCCGGCGACCGTCTGCGCGACACAGCACGCGTGGGATGCGCTCGACGACGATACCCGCGCCGCTCTGACCGCGCGGCAGGGCGTGCGTTACCACCTGCAGGCGGCAGTCGCGGTGCTCGACCCGGATACGCTCGCGCCGGTGCCGGACGACGGCGCAACGCTCGGCGAAATCATGTTTCGCGGCAACATCTGCATGAAGGGCTATCTGAAGAACGGACGCGCGACCGAAGCGGCTTTTCGCGGCGGCTGGTTCCATACCGGCGATCTCGGCGTGCGCACGGCCGACGGCTATATCCGCATTCGCGACCGCAGCAAGGACATCATCATTTCGGGCGGCGAGAATATCTCGAGCATCGAGGTCGAGGACACGTTGTACCGGCACCCGGCGGTGTCGGTCGCGGCGGTGGTCGCGATGGCCGACCCGAAGTGGGGCGAGGTACCGTGCGCGTTCATCGAATTGAAAGAGGGCGCGCAGGCGACCGAGGAGGAAATCATTGCGCACTGCCGGCTGTTTCTCGCCGGCTATAAGTTACCGAAGGCAGTGCGCTTTGGCGAATTGCCGAAGACCTCGACCGGAAAGATTCAGAAGTTCGAATTGCGGGCGCGGATCAAGGCGGAGCAGAACGGGTAGCGCACGCATCGATGCACGAACCCGTGCGCGGTCAGATCCCGACTTTGTGCGCGTTCAGAATCAGCCGCAAGCCGAGCGCGGTGACCGCGCTCGCGGCGATCCGGTCGATCCACGCCTTCCAGCGCAGATAGACTTCCCGCGGACGTTTGCTCGAAAAGCACAGCGCAACGATCGTGTACCAGCCGGCTTCGATCGTGAAGATTGCGGGCGGCAATGCGAAGTAGCACCACAGCGGCGGATGCTGCGGCAGCAACGCGGCGAAAATACTGCCGTAATAGACGGCCGTTTTCGGATTACTGAGCTGGGTGCTCAAGCCGATCCAGAACGATTTGCGCGGATTGCCGCCGCCGGTCTGTTCGGCATTGAACGCGAGCGGCTTCGCGGCGCCGCGCCAGATTTTCGAGGCCAGATAAACCAGGTAGATACCCCCGGCCACTTTCAGGCCGATATACAGCCATTCGACCGTCGCGAGCAGCGTATAGAGACCGAGCAGCGCGATACCGCTAAAGAACACGCCGCCGATGCCCATGCCGAGCGCCGTCGCGAGACCGTCGCCGCGCGACAGGCCGATTGCGTTGCGCGCGACGATCACGAAGCTCGGTCCAGGACTCATTGCGCCCAGCAGCAGCGCGGCGAGGATCGTCAGAACGGCGGTTGAAGCGGGCATTAGCAGGTCTCCTGGGGAGGGCGGCCGTCAATCGAACGTCGACTGATGGACCAATATCGAATCTTCTTGCGAGTATCGCATTGTCCGCGCAATCGCGCCGCTGAAGCCACGAATACAGAAAAGTCGTACTCGTGTCGCAATAAGCGCTATTGGAAAAAATCCGTTGCTGTGGACGGAAGAAATTGAGTGCTAGAATGCCCGTCCATACGCTGAAGCTCCCTCGGAACGATGAGGCGAGACACGGGCGCAATTCGAACGGTCGGCTGACGAATTCGCCTGATTCCGGCGTCCCGGTCAGGGCGCTTAATTCAGGATTTAACAGGCATGATTTCCGGGTGCGGTTGTTGCGCATCGGGAGCGATGCCGTGCATTCGTTTGGCTTCCGCTTTCTCTGAATTACGCATCGGCTTCGCGTCGTTTTGCGAAATCCCTGTTTGTCTAACGCCAGCATCGGCTGCGATACCCCATACGTTATGAAAGAGCGACAAGGACAACAACGGCTGTTCGAATACGATGAGAATGTGCGCGAGCGCACGATCGTGTGGATCCGCAACCGCATGGACGATTACGGCATCACGATGGAAGCGCTTGCCGAGTCGCTCGAGGCCGACGCGAATGCGGTGCCCGCGGTACTGTACCGCGACGCTTTCGGCAATACGTGGGATGGCCGCGGCGATAAACCCGCGTGGCTCGCACGCGCGATTCACGCCGGACAGAGCATCGACCATTTCCGCTGTTGATCGCGTTGCATGCTGCACTACGCAGTGTGCCATTGGGCTGGCATGAGCATTTGCCGTTGATCGTCCGTGTGATCTGTCTTAACATCGGCGGGTCGTTGCCTGCGTCGTATCTGCTCCGTTCTGATTCACGCGGCACAGAACGGGAAGCTGAATGCCGGACAATCTTCAAACGTTTTTATCTCTATTTCGTGCCTGTCGTTTGCTTGTGCGCGGCCGCCAGGTCGCGTTGCTTGGCCTGCTGTGGCTGAGCATCGGCGGGTCGTTCTGCGCAGCTCGCGAGACCCCCTCGCATTCGTTGGCATCGCATTCGCCGGTGCACGCGGCATCGGCGGCAACGCATCACGGCCGTGCCAAGCCTCAAACTGCCGGCACGCCACGGCGCCGTGCCGTTCATCAACGCAAGCGCGTCACTCATTCGCAGCGTCCGATGCACGCCGCCAAACTCGGCGCCAAACCCCAGCGTCAGTCCGCGCGGGCGGCGCGGCAGCCGCATCGCGCAAAGCGTCCCATTGCGTCGAAGCCACCACGCCGCGCGCAAGGTGTCGCGCGGTATTCGCCGGCGGCGCGCACCGCCGCGCATTCGACACCGCATTTGCTGGCGCGCTGCGGCTATACACACAAATCGCGCGCGCTGCTGCGCTCGAAGGCCGTCTATGTGGTCGATGAGCGGACGCAGACGGTGCTGACCGAAAAGCAGGCCGACCGCGTGCTGCCGATAGCATCGGTATCCAAACTGATGACCGCGGTCGTCTCGCTCGATGCGAAGCGTCAATTGAATGGGCCGCTCGAGGTGCTGCCTCAGGATCGGGACTTCGATAAATTTACCGGCTCGCGCCTGCGTGTCGGTTCGAGATTGTCGCGCCACGACATGCTGCATATCGCGCTGATGTCGTCGGAGAATCGGGCTGCCGCCGCGCTCAGCCGGGACTACGCGGGCGGCCGGCCGGGCTTCGTCGCCGCGATGAACGCGAAGGCGCGAGCGCTGGGCATGCGGCATACCCACTTCGTCAACGGTACGGGCCTGTCGCCGAAGAATGTTTCGACCGCGCGGGATCTATCGTTGCTGGTGGCCACGGCGAGTCGCTATCCGTTGATTCGCGCGTACTCCACCGATCGTTCGCACATCGTCCGGCCGGGTCACGGGAGCTTGAGCTATCACAACTCGGACGCGCTGGTGAGAGCCGGCGACAGTGCGATCGTTCTGCAGAAAACCGGCTTCATCAACGAGGCCGGCCACTGCCTGGTGGTGCGGATGCTCGTGCATGGCCGCCCGGTCGATATCGTCGTGCTGGGCGCACCGGGTCCGCACGATCATGTCGCCGACGTCGTGAGGATCAGCCGCTGGCTGCGTTGTTCGTTGCGATAGGCGGCGTCGGTCCGATGCTCCGCGGACGGTGACCGGTCAGTTGCACGCTGATCTGGCCGCAAGGGTCGCGGACGCCGCAAAGGCTCGCGGGCGCGTTTGAGCGTTCCCGGCGGGCCGCGGACGCCGTAGCCGAAAAAAAAGCCCGCTCAAGGCGGGCTGAACTTTTACTGCATGGAGTTTCGCGAACCAGTCGCTTGGCGCATCATGCGCGGTTTATGTGAAAGCAATATGAAAGTACTAAAGAATGCTTGACGGAACCGCTTCGCCGCCCTGGTTCACAGATCGAAAAACACGGTTTCCTTGTCGCCCTGCATGTGAATATCGAAGCGATACACATTGGCCGCACCCGGATCACGGCGCGCGATCAGCGTGCCGCGGCGATCGGCCGGCACCGATGCGAGCACCGCGTCGGTTTCGTTCGCTTGCGCTTCATCGTCGAAGTAGATACGCGTGAACGTATGCAGCAGCATGCCGCGCATCGTCAGGATCACGTTGATATGCGGCGCTTCGCCGGGATTTGCGCGGCCCGGCTTTACCGTCTCGACGATAAAGCGCTTGTGCGGATCGGTGCCCGTGCCGACGCGGGCGAAGCCGCGAAAACCGCTCTTCAGGATGTCCTCGCGCGATTCAGGGTAGTGCCCGTTCGAATCCACTTGCGACATCTCGATCATCGCGTCGCCGACCGCGTTGCCGTCGCCGTCGAACACCTGGCCGACGATGGTGATGTGCTCACCGGCCGCTTCCATGTCGGCCAGCATATGCGTGAACAGGCTCTTGAAGTCGAAATCGTATTGCTGCGGGCAAAGACCGTAGGCGAAGTACGGGCCAACGGTTTGCGAGGGCGTTTGCTTGAGAGTCGTCATGGCTTAGCGCTCCATCGGAGTTTCGTTCGGGCCGCGCAGCACGATGTCGAAATCGTAGCCGAGCGCATAGGCTTCTTCCGTCGTGTCGAGCGAGAACTTCGACACCATGCGCTCACGCGCATGTTCCGGCGTGCCCTGGTAAATCGGGTCGAACGCGAGCAGCGGGTCGCCGGGGAAGTACATCTGCGTGACCAGGCGCGAGCCGAAGTGATCGCCGAACAGCGAGAAGTGGATATGCTGCGGACGCCATGCGTTCGGATGGTTGCCCCACGGATACGCGCCCGGCTTGATGGTCAGAAAGCGGTAGCGGCCTTCGTTGTCGGTGATGCAGCGGCCGGCGCCGAGGAAGTTCGGATCGAGCGGCGCGTCATGCTGGTCGGCCTTGTGCACGTAGCGGCCGGCGGCGTTGGCCTGCCAGATTTCGACCAGCGTGTTGCGCACCGGGCGGCCGCCTTCGTCGAGCACCCGGCCCGTCACGATGATGCGTTCGCCGAGCGGCTCGCCGTTGCGCACGGAGTTACGCGTCAGATCGTGGTCGAGCGCGCCGAGATCTTCGGCGCCGTAGACCGGCACGCGCTGGTCGCGCAGCTTTTCCTTCAGCGGAATCAGCGGACGCGACGGGCCGCGCTTGACCGACGAACCGTACGGCGGATAGATGTATTGGGGATGCGACGCGAACTCGCGCTTGGTGAGGGAAGAATCTTCCATGAAGTGTCTCCGTTGGAGGAATCGTGAGGTACGACGTTATGACAGGCACTTTATCCAAAGCCGGCGGTTATGCAAAATGACGTTTTCGCCCTTTTCGTATAACCTGCCGTTATGCAACGAAGTCTCGCGGATAGCCGCGTCAAATTCCGTCATCTGCAGTGCTTTCTGGCCGTCGCGCAATTCGGCAGCGTTCAGCGGGCGGCGGACAGCCTGTCCATCACACAGCCGGCGGTGTCGAAAACGGTCGCCGAACTGGAGGCGATTCTCGGCGTGAAGCTGTTCGAGCGCGGCCGCCATGGCGCGGTGCCGACGCGCGAAGGGCAACTTTTCATGCCGCACGCGAGTGCGTGCGTCAGCGCGCTGCGCCAGGGCGTCGATCTGCTCGCGCGTGAGGAAGGCGCGGCCGCGGCAACGCTCGAAATCGGCGTGCTGCCGACGGTCGCCGCGGTGCTGGTGCCGCCGGTGCTCAGGCAGTTCGCCGCGCAGTGGCCGCGCGTGATCGTGCGGCTGGCGACCGGCGCGAACCCCGAGCTGCTCGAACGCCTGAAGGCGGGCACGATCGAATTTGCGATCGGCCGCCTCGCGGACCCCGAACGGATGGTCGGCCTGAGCTTCGAGCAACTGTTTACCGAGCCGCTGATCGCGGTCGTGCGGGCCGGTCACCCGCTCGCGCAAGGGCCGGGCCTGCCGGCCGCGTCACTGGAAGAATTCCCGATCGTGCTGCCGCCGTTCGGCACGCTGATCCGTCAGTCGGCGGAAAGTCTGCTGGGCGCATGGGGTGTGCCGCCGCTGTTGGCGTTCGTCGAGGTGTTGTCGGTATCGACCGGGCGCGCGTTGGCGCTTGAAAACGGCGCGGTGTGGTTCGTGCCGCAAAGCGCGGTGGAGTACGAACTCGCGCATCGGATGCTGGTGCGCCTGCCGCTGCCGTCCGCGGGCACCGGCGAGCCGGTCGGGTTGATCCGCCGCTCAGATACGCAGCCGTCGGCGGTGGGGCGCGCGTTTATCGCGGCGGTGCGCGAGGTCGCGCGTGACAGGATGGCCGCGGTGTCGGGGAAGGACGCGGACAACGGCGCCGGTAAAGCCGGCAGCAAGGCTGCGAAAAGGCGTGGGCGACGATCGGCGCAAAACCGCCCGGATCTCTAGCCGGAACGGCGCGCCACGCTGTCGAGTCGCGCAGTCGGCACGCGGCCGGCAAGCATCCGGACGCCTCATGCTCCGCAGTATGAACCATCCAGTACAAAATCACGGTTGCGAACGCCCCGCGACCCGGTGTACAAACACGGTGCGAAAGCCGCCGCGGCGCGCATTTGCTGCGGCACACCACGACAGAACACGCCAGATCACACATCGAGCACTTCATCGCGAGCGGCCGCAGCGGTTTGCGGTCAACCCGGGCAGACCGGCCGCCGCGTCGAAAGACCGTACAAGGAGATTGCCATGCCGAGCGACTTGCCCACTCCCGAGGCCGCGCAGCGCGCCGTGTCGACCCCCGGGCACAACCCGCTCGGCACCGCCGGCCTCGAATTCGTGGAGTTTGCCGCGCAGGATCCGCGAGCGCTTGGCGAGGTCTTCACGCGGCTCGGCTTCAAGGCGATCGCCCGCCATATCAGCAAGGACGTCACGCTGTACCGCCAGGGGGAGATGAATTTCCTGATCAATGCGGAGCCCGATTCGTTCGCCGCGCGCTACGCGCAAGAGTATGGCGTCGGCATTTGTGCGATCGGGATTCGCGTCGCCGATGCGCAACGCGCGTTCGAGCGCGCGGTGGAACTCGGCGCGTGGGCGTTCGAGGGCGAGCGCGTCGGCGTGGGCGAGCTGCTGATTCCGGCGATTCAAGGCATCGGCGATTCGCACATCTATTTCGTCGACCGCTGGCGCGGCCGCGGCGGCCAGCGCGGCGGCCTCGGCGACATCTCGATCTTCGACATCGACTTCCGCCCAATCGAAATCGACACGGCCGAGGCCGATCTGAAGCATGCGGGCAGCGGCCTGATTGCGGTCGATCATCTGACGCAGACGGTCGGCGAAGGCCGGATGCAGGAATGGATCGACTTCTATCGCGACCTGCTGAATTTCCGTGAGATTCACGAACTGCACGCAAACTGGCACGTCTCGGCGGAATCGCGCGTGATGGTGTCGCCGTGCGGTGCGATCCGCGTGCCGCTCTATGAGGAAGGCACGCGCCGGACCAATCTGATGCACGACTATCTGCCCGATCATCCGGGCGAAGGCGTGCAGCATATCGCGCTCGCCACCGACGATATCTTCGCGTGCGTCGAGCGCCTGCTGGCCAACGGCGTCGAATTCGTCGAGCCGCCGGCGCGCTATTACGATCAGCTCGATGTGCGTTTGCCGGGCCATGGGCTCGATGTCGAGCGGCTGCGTCGCACGCATGTGCTGGTGGATGGCGAAATCGGCGCGGATGGTGTGCCGCTGCTGTTTTTCCAGACCTTCGTGCGTCGCCGCACCGGCGAGATCTTCTTCGAGATCGTGCAGCGCCACGGACATCATGGCTTCGGCGAAGGCAATCTCGCCGCGCTCGCCCAGGCGCGCGACGGCAACTGAATGAGGCTCGCATGAATGCGTGATGGGCGCTCGATCGCACCGTTGACCACGCGTGCCGTCACGCAAGCGCTTGCGCGTCAGTCACGCGGCACGCACGCAGTCGATTCCATCGTCCCGTGCGCCGTCCTCACTCACGCGCCTTCCGGCCGTTGCGCCAACTCCGGAAAAATCGCCCCATACGCAGCCGCCTGTTCCAGCAGCCACTCGCGGAAACACGTGAGTGGCTTGCCGTGGCTCAACTCGGTCGGATAAACGAGGTAGTACGCCGCATCGGCAACGGCGGGCGTATCGAACGGAATCACGAGGCGGAACTGCTTCAACTGCTGGTCGACAAAAAAGCGCGGCACCAGCGCAATCCCGAGCCCGGCCGCGGCCGCGCTGATCAGCATGGTGTGAAGCTCGTAGCGCACGCCGTGCATCGTGCGGCTGTCGTCGACGTCGAGATTCGCGAACCATGCCGCCCAGCCGTCGGGCCGCGTGGTCGAATGCAGTAGCGGATAGTCGAGCAGTTCGGCCGCTTTGCGAATAGGCCGTTTCAGCAGGCTTGCCGCGCACACCGGCACCACTTCCTCGCAGAACAGAAAATCCGCTGACGTACCGGGCCACGTCGGCTTGCCATAGTGAATCGCGGCTTCGAAATGCGTGTCGGCAAACGGGAAAGTGGCGGTGCGCACGCCCATGTTCACCCGCACGTCCGGATATCGCTCGTTGAATGCGGCCATGCGCGGAATCAGCCATTGCGATGCGAAGGTCGGCAGTACCGCGAGTTCCAGATAACCGCCGCCGCTGCCGTGCGCGATGATCGACAGCGTGTCGCGGTCGAGGTGTTCGAGCGAGCGCCGTACCTGCGCGCTATAGACCTTGCCGGCGCGCGTCAGCCGTTCGATTGGCCGACGCTTGCTGCCGACGTGATCGTGCATGGGCATTGTCATCAGAAAGCGTTGTTCGGCATGCAGGGCGATACGGCGCTGCTGAACAAGCCCGGTGTGAAATGGAAACTGCTCGATACCGGATGCTGCGGAATGGCGGGGTCGTTTGGCTTTAACGTCGAACATCATGCATATCGCGCAATTCGTGCAACGGGCGTTGGCGGCGCGCTGAATATTTAGATGGCGCGCCGTACGGGCGCGTTATTTTTTTGCCGAATCGATCGCGATGGGCGGCGTTTGCGGAAGGTCCGCGTTCGTCGCCATCCACAATACTTCGGCATCTTTGTCGCTGGTCGAAACCGCCGCGTGGCCAGTGCGGCTGTCGAAATAGAGACTGTCGCCCGCGTTCAGATGAGTCGGCGCGTACAGCTCCGAATAGAGGCACACGCTGCCGCTGATCACGTACAGAAATTCCTCGCCTTCATGGCGGCCCCAGTCGTCGAATGCATCGAGCGTGTGCGCCGAGATGCGGATGCGAAACGGCAGCATCGCCTTGTGCGCGAGGTCGGTGGCGAGCAATTCCATCTGATAGCCGCGATATGCATGGCGCTGGCCTTCGTCTTTGCGGGTCAGCGCGCGCCGGCCGCTTGCGCTCACTTTCGGCGTCGAACCGAACAGTTCGCCGATCTCGATCTGCAAGCCCAGCACGATTTTTTGCAGCACGTCGAAAGTGGGGGACATCAGCCCGTTTTCCACTTTCGACAGCGTCGAACGGGAGACGCCGCACAGCCGGCTCGCGGTTTCGAGCGTCAGGTCCTGCGCCTGACGCGCGGCGCGTACGCGCCGGCCGAGATCGGTGGTGGACGTGTCGGCGGATTTAGTGAGATGGGTGTCCATGGGCTTGCTGCTGGGTCGGGTACGCGCTTTATCGTGGCGGATGGTGTTTCCGATAATAACATTTGATGCGATGGACGGATTCGCCGGGTAGGGCGGTGGGGGCGGGGCGTGGGACAGAGGGATTTGCCCCGGCCGTGGGACACCGCTGTGACTTGGGGTGGGATGCCGATGCGAAGTTATCGGCCGGCCGGGGCGTTCGCGTGCTTTTCCCATCGGAAACCTGAACATGTTTCCACCAGCACGGACGCATATTGCGAACGCCTCCGACTACAGGCTATAAGAGGGGTGCGCGCGGCGGTTTTTCGCTCAGGCGGTCTCAAGCGTCGTGGCCGAACAGTTCGTCGAGCTTCGTGCTAGGCGTCGCGCCGTCGAAGTCGAAACGGCCATTGGCCAGCGCCTGCGCGGCGTGCATGAAGCTACCCCATGCGGCGCGCGCGAGCCCGCCGCCGACGCTGATGCGTCGCACGCCGAGCGCCGCCACGTCCTGCAACGTGAGATTCGACGTCGAGCCGATCAGCAGATTGACCGGCTTTGGCGCAACGGCGGCGACTACCGCTTCGATCTGTTCGCGGGTCTGGATGCCGGGCGCGTACAGGCAGTCTGCACCCGCGGCCGCATAGGCCTTCAGACGCGCAATCGTGTCGTCGAGATCGGGTTTGCCGGCGAAGAAGTTTTCCGCGCGGCCGACCAGTAACGTATCACCGCCGCTTTGATCGATTGCTCGCCGCGCGGCGCTGATCCGCTGCACGGCGACGTCGATCGGAAAGAGCGGCGCGGCGGCGTCGCCAGTCGAATCTTCGATCGATAGCCCGGCGACGCCGGTATCGACCGCAAGCTTCACGCTCTCCGCCACACCGTCGGGATCGCTGCCGAAGCCGCTTTCGAAATCGGCGTTGACCGGGAGATCGGTCGCGTCGACGATCGCGCGCAGATGCGCGAGGATCGCGTCGCGCGGCAGCGTGTTGTCCGCGTGCCCGGTCGACCATGCAAAACCGGAACTCGTGGTGGCGAGCGCCTGAAACCCGAGTATCTGCAAGTAGCGTGCGCTGCCCGTGTCCCATGGATTGGGCAGGATGAAACAGCCGGAGGTATGCAGCGCGCGGAAGGCGGCGCGTTTTTCGGCGACGGTGCGGGGCATGGGGTGTCTCCTCGGGTTGGACTGGTTGAGATTTACAACACGGGAGTCTATTTCCGATTGCGCGCGTTGTTGATCAAATTCGCGAACCATTGCGAGACGATCAAATGAAAAAAGCGAGCGGATGCTTCGAAAAGCATCCGCTCGCCTCACAATGCAAACAGACGGCAAAACCCTGGGCGGTCTTTCAGACCATCACTCGTGCGTTCCTAACGGCTACAGGTTGCCCGCATCCATCACTGATCCCCCGGACGCTGCCCCATCTGCGACGCCCCACCCGCCGGCATCCCATATCCAGTATTCCCGCCTTGAGCCATCGCACTCTGCGCGGACGCGCGCGCTTCGGCTGCCTGAATATCGTCGGGATAAGTGGCGTCCGTTGCCCTCGCCGGGTTATAGCCGGCCTGTTCGAGTTGCTGGATTTGCGCTTTGACTTCCGCGCGCGTGACCGGCTGCTCCGTTTGCGCGAACGACGCGATCGGCGCGGCGATCGCGACCGCTAGCGCGACTGCTTGAATCAGTGATTTCATGATGTTTCCCTCCGACTCGTCTATCCGGCGCCGCGGCATCGGCGGCACCCATGCACGGAGTCTAGAAAGCATCGAGGCCTAGGGAAACTACCAGGGTGTTAATTCAGTATTGCAGCAAACAACCAGTCGGCGCGCTGTAATCCGAACGCGCCGGTTTTCGTAAAACGATGGCAAAGCGCGCGTAAGCAGGCACTAGACGCCCTTGCGAACATCGACCCGATAGGCGGTCACTTGCCGGTACGTGTCACCGGGGCGCACGATCACCTGTTCCTGCTCCGCCATGTTGACTTCGTTCGGAAAACCGCCTGCTTCGACGCACATACCGGCATACCGTTGATAGCGAACGCCGCCACGTCCCGCGTTACCGTTCAGCCCATTACCGGAGTAGAACTGCAAGCCGCGCTGATCGGTGGAGACGGTCAACTCGCGTCCGCTGCCCGGATCGTATGCGCACGCGACTTCGCGCAGCGGCGACGCGCTTGCGTTCACACCGGCATCCTGTGCGTCGCGCAACACATAGCAATGATCGAAGCCACCGGCTACCGCGAGCTGTGCATGCGGCCAGTCGAGCCGTGCGCCGATCGGCGCGCTTTGCCGGAAGTCGAATGCATTGCCCGCAACTTCGGCCAGATTGCATGGAATCAATGCGGCGTCGACTTCGAAAAAGCGCTCGGCGTCGATCGACAGCATATGGCCGCGAATGTCGGTGCCCGCGCGCCCGGTCAGATTGAAGTACGGATGGCTCGTAAGATTGAGCGGCGTTGGCGCGTCGGTGATCGCTTCGTAGTCGATCGTCAACGTGCCGTCGTCGTCGAGCGAATAACGCACCTGCACGGTCACGTTGCCCGGAAAACCGGCGTCGCCTTCGGGCGACTCGAGCCGCATCAGCAACGCGCCGTCGTCCTCGCTGACGTCCCATAGCTGGCGATGAAAGCCGACCGTGCCACCATGCAGCAGATTCGGGCCTTCGTTGCGATCGAGCGAGTAGTCGATGCCGTCGAGCGAAAAGCGCGCGCCGGCAATACGATTCGCCCAGCGACCGACCAGCCCGCCCATATAAGTCGTCGCCGCGATGTATTCGTCGGGCGTGTCGTGACCGAGCAGAATGTCGCCGAGACGTCCCGCGCGATCCGGCGCATGCCACGAAATCAGCGTCGCGCCCAGGTCGCTGATGGCGACTTTCATGCCGTGCGCGTTACGCAGCGTATAGAGCCTGACGCGATCGCCGCCTTGCAGCGTGCCCCACGGCTCGGAAGAAAGTTGTGCGATGCTGATCATTGGCTGGTGCGAGAGAAAGAGAAAAAGCGATGAGAAAGACCGTTCAGCCGGCGGCTTTCGCCGGCTTCGGCGTACTCACACGCGCCTGATATTCGCGCGGCGTGCAGCCGAGTTCGCGACGGAATACCGCATACATGTATTGCAGCGACGTGAAGCCGCAACGAATCGCCACTTCCGCGCTCGACGCATCGCGTTTCGCAAGCAGCGACTTCGCGACGTCGAGTTTATGGCGCAGGATTTCCTGATGCACGGTGCACTGCCGTTCGCGCCGGAAGTACTCCTCCAGCGACGAACGCGACACGCCCACATAATCGGCCACCTGTTCGGTGCGGATGCCCTGGCATGCGTACTGGCGAATGAAATGCCGCGCGCGCATCACGTACGGACTCGCGAGCGGCTGATGCCGCGTCGATTCGAGCACGTTGATGCCGACCGGCGGCACCAGGATGCGGCGTCCCGGAAAACGCGCGCCGTGCAGCATCTGATGCAGCACGTGCGCGGCGGTGCGGCCCATTTCCTCGGTGCCTTGAATCACCGACGACAGCGGAATGCGGGTCAGCGTGCGCGTGAGCGGATCGTTGTCGATGCCGATGATCGCGACTTCTTCGGGCACCGGAATGCCGGCGATCAGACACGCTTGCAGCAGATGGCGCGCACGCGCGTCGGTCACCGCGATGATGCCGACCGGCTTCGGCAGTTGCCGCAGCCATGTGGTGAGTTGTTCGATCGCCTGATTCCAGGACGGCGCACTGGTCGACAGACCGCGATAGATCTCGCTGTCGATCTGCTCGGCACTACGTCCGTCCTGGCCGCGCAAATGGGCGAATGCAAGTTCGCGTTGCTGCGCCCAGCGGTTTTGTTGCGCCTGCGGCAGGCTGTACAACGCGAAGTTTTCCAGACCCGCGCCGATCAGATGCGTGTACGCGAGCGATACGAGCTTGCTGTTGTCGGTCGCGATATAGGGTAAATCCGGGGGGTACTGCGTCGGGTCCTCATACGACGACCCCACCGCGACGACCGGCAGCGGACAGTCGCGCAATGCTTCGTTGACGGCGGGGTCGTCGAAGTCGGCGATGATGCCGTCGCCGTCGAAGCGCTGAATACCCGCGAGCCGGCAGCGAAAGTCTTCTTCGAGGAACAGGTCCCACGCCACCCGCGTCGACAGCAGGTAGTTGCCGATGCCAGTGATGATTTCGCGGTCGTAAACCTTGTTCGCATTGAACAGCAGCGCGATCCGATGGGTCGTCTGGGGTGCTTGCGGACGGGTCATAGCGGTAAGCGGCGAATGGATAACTGCTCCATCGCGCGTTGTCTCCTAACTATTGGGCACGTGTTGACGGCGCCGTTTTTAAGCGTCCGGTTATTCTAGGCCCCCGAATCGCGCGGCGGTGATAAACAAACGTGCGGGCGGTAAGAAACATCAAGCGGGCTGCGCAATTTCGCAATTGCCGGCGCATCGTGCAAACGGCAGCATGGCGTCACCTCGTCGGCCGCCGCGGCGCTGTTGCGCGGGTTGCGATGCAGCAAAAACTGGAGACGCTGATGTCTTACTTCGAACACATTGCCGAGATTCGTTATGAAGGCCCGCAGTCGGACAATCCGCTCGCGTACCGCCATTACGACAAAAGCAGGCGGCTATTCGGCAGGACGCTCGAAGAACATCTGCGCATCGCGGTGTGCTACTGGCATACGTTCGTGTGGCCCGGCGTCGATATCTTCGGTCAGGGCACGTTCCGGCGCCCATGGCAGCAACCGGGCGATGCAATGGAGCGGGCGCTGCAAAAGGCCGACGCGGCATTCGAATTCTTCTCGAAGCTGGGCACGCCGTACTACACGTTCCACGATACCGACGTCGCGCCCGAGGGCGCCAGCGTCAGAGAGTACAGCGAGAATTTCCTGCGCGTATCCGACTATCTGGCGCGCAAGCAGCAGGACACCGGCGTCAAGCTGCTGTGGGGCACCGCGAATCTGTTTTCGCATCCGCGTTATGCAGCCGGCGCCGCGACCAATCCGAACCCGGAGGTCTTCGCGTTTGCCGCAGCCCAGGTGCGCCATGCGCTCGACGCGACGTTGCGGCTCGGCGGCGAAAACTACGTGCTGTGGGGCGGCCGCGAAGGTTACGACACGCTGCTCAATACCGACCTCGTGCGCGAACGCGAGCAGTTTGCGCGCTTCCTGCACATGGTCGTCGATCATGCGCACAAGATCGGCTTCAAGGGCACGTTGCTGATCGAGCCGAAGCCGCAGGAGCCGACCAAGCATCAATACGATTACGACGTCGCGACCGTGCATGGTTTCCTGCTGCAACACGGGCTCGACAAGGACATTCGCGTGAACATCGAGGCGAATCATGCGACGCTCGCGGGCCACTCGTTCCATCACGAGATTGCGACCGCGTTTGCGCTCGGTATTTTCGGCAGCGTCGATGCGAATCGCGGCGATCCGCAAAATGGCTGGGATACCGATCAATTCCCAAATAGTGTCGAGGAACTGACGCTGGCGTTCTACGAAATTCTGCGCCACGGCGGCTTCACGACCGGCGGCATGAACTTCGACTCGAAAGTGCGGCGCCAGAGCGTCGATGCGGAAGACCTGTTTCATGGCCATATCGGCGCGATCGACAATCTCGCGCTCGGGCTCGAACGCGCGGCCGTGCTGATCGAAAACGAACGTCTCGAACAGTTCAAGCGCCAGCGCTACGCGGGCTGGGACACCGAGTTCGGCCGCAAGATTCTGTCCGGCGACTATTCGCTGTCGACGCTTGCGACGGATACGTTGGCGCGCAATCTCAATCCGCAGCATGCGAGCGGACAGCAGGAGCGTATGGAAAACATCGTCAATCAGGCGATTTATAGCGGGCGTTGAATAACGCGCGGTGACGTCATTAACGCTTATGCACATGCATGCAAATGAAAATGGGTGTTGTGCGCGAATAAAAGCGCGCAACCCAGGCAATAACGCATTTCACATAAAAATCTCGCGGCCACGCTGACCGCGCGAACCAGCTAGCTGTGGGTCGCCGCTTGCCCGAGTTTGCCGCTCGCGGCGCAGACGGCCATATCCGGAATTCCGGCTAATCACGACATCAGGAGACAGAGATGAAATTCGCAATGCGTCGCAACGTACTGAGTTCGCTGTTGTGCGGAGCGGTACTCGCCAGCCTTTCGCTCGCCGCGCCGCTCGCGCATGCGAGCAAGGATCATCCGGAAATCGGCTTCTGTATCGACGATTTGCGCGTCGAGCGCTGGTCGCGCGATCGGGACTATTTCGTCGCCGCGGCGGAAAAGCTCGGCGCGAAAGTGTCGGTGCAATCGGCCGATGCAAGCGAAGAGCGCCAGATCTCGCAGATCGAAAATCTGATCTCGCGCGGCGTCGATGTGATCGTAATCGTGCCGTTCAACTCGAAGACGCTCGGCAACGTCGTGGCCGAAGCGAGGAAAGCGGGCATCAAGGTCGTGTCGTATGACCGTCTGATTCTCGATGCGGATATCGATGCATATATCTCGTTCGACAACGAGAAGGTCGGTGAAATGCAGGCCCAGGGCGTATATGACGTGCGGCCGAAGGGCAATTACTTCCTGCTCGGCGGCGCGCCGACCGACAACAACGCGAAGATGCTGCGGCGCGGTCAGTTGAAGGTACTGCAACCGGCTATCGACAAGGGTGACATCAAGGTGGTCGGACAGCAGTGGGTGCCGGAATGGAGCGCATCGACGGCGCTGCGCATCATGGAAGACGCGCTGACCGCGAACAACAACAAGATCGACGCGGTCGTCGCGTCGAACGACGGCACCGCCGGCGGCGCGATTCAGGCGCTGGCTGCGCAGAACCTCGCGGGCAAGGTACCGATCTCCGGCCAGGATGCGGACCTCGCCGCGGTCAAGCGCGTAGCGGCCGGCACGCAGACGATGACGGTCTACAAGCCGCTGAAGCTGATCGCGAGCGAGGCGGCGAAGTTGTCGGTGGCCCTGGCGAAGGGCGAGAAGCCCGCATTCAATGCGCAATACGACAACGGCAAGAAGAAGGTCGATACGGTGCTGCTGCAGCCGACCAAGCTGACGAAGGCCAATCTCGACATCGTCGTGAAGGACGGCTTCTATACGCAGGATCAACTCGCGAGCAAATAAGACGGAACACGGGCGCGGTGCGATTCCCACGCTTCACGGGCAATGACGCCCGTGAAGCGTGGCCACCCACCCACCTTGCAGCGAGGCAATAGCGAATGACGCAACCTCTTCTGACGATGCGCGGCATCGTCAAAGCTTTTTCCGGCGTGAAGGCGCTCGACGGCATCGACCTGAGCGTTTCGCCGGGCGAATGCGTGGGCCTGTGCGGCGAAAACGGCGCGGGCAAATCGACGTTGATGAAAGTGCTCTCCGGCGTATATCCGCATGGCACGTGGGATGGCGAAATCAGTTGGGAAGGCACGCCGCTGAAGGCTGCCAGCATCCGCGATACCGAACGCGCGGGCATCATCATCATTCACCAGGAGCTGATGCTCGTACCGGAGCTGTCGGTCGCGGAGAACATCTTTCTCGGCAACGAGATCACGCTGCCCGGCGGCCGCATGAATTACGCGGCGATGTATCAGCGCGCGGATGAACTGCTGCGCGAACTCGGCATTAGCGGCATCAACGCCGCGCAGCCGGTGATGAACTACGGCGGCGGCCATCAGCAACTGATCGAAATCGCGAAGGCGCTGAACAAGCGTGCGAAGCTGCTGATTCTCGACGAACCGTCGTCGTCGCTGACCGCGGCTGAGATCGCGATTCTGCTCGATATCGTGCGCGATCTGAAGCGGCGCGGCATTGCCTGCGTGTATATCTCGCACAAGCTCGACGAAGTCGCGGCCGTATGCGACACGATCAGCGTGATTCGCGATGGCCGCCATGTCGCGACCGAGCCGATGCACGCGCTCACCACCGATCGCATCATTTCGCTGATGGTGGGCCGCGAGATCAAGAACCTGTTTCCGCGCGAGCCGCATCCGATTGGCGACGTGATCTTCGAGGCCCGCAACGTCACCTGTTTCGACGTGACGAATCCGCGCCGCAAGCGCGTGGACGACGTGTCGTTCGCGCTGCGGCGCGGTGAAATTCTCGGCGTCGCGGGACTGGTCGGCGCAGGCCGCACCGAACTGATGCAGGCGATTTTCGGCGCCTATGCGGGCATCAGCGAGGCGAACGTCGTGCTCGACGGCAAGCCGCTGAAAATCCGCGCGCCGATCGATGCAATCCGCGCGGGCATCGCGATGGTGCCCGAGGATCGCAAGCGGCACGGCATCGTGCCGGGGCTCAGCGTCGGCCACAACATCACGCTGGCGGTGTTGCAGCGCTTTACATCGGCTGGGCGTATCGATTCCGCAGCCGAACTCGACACGATTCACACCGAGATGAAGCGCCTTTCCGTGCGTGCCGCGAATCCGATGCTGTCGATCGCGAGTCTGTCGGGCGGCAATCAGCAGAAAGCGGTGCTCACGCGCATGCTGCTGACCGACCCGAAAGTGCTGATTCTCGACGAACCGACGCGCGGTGTCGACGTCGGTGCGAAATACGAAATCTACAAGCTGATCTTTCAACTGGCGCAGCGCGGCATGTCGATCGTGATGGTGTCATCCGAATTGCCGGAAGTACTCGGCATTAGCGATCGCGTGCTGGTGATCGGCGAGGGCGAGTTGCGTGGCGACTTCGTCAACGACGGCCTCACGCAGGAGGATATCCTCGGCGCCGCGATCCGCCCCGTGCAGCTTTCTTCGAAACCAACCGCAGCGAGTGCCGCATGACTCCCGAAGTGACTTCTCAACGCACCGACGCTGCCGTACCGCGCGGCGCATCCGGCGGCGCCCAGCGTATTCGGCAACTGTTCGCGCGCTACAAGATTCTCGCGCTGCTGATTGCGGTTGCCGTGATCTGGACGTTCTTTTCGGTGCTCACGCACGGCGCGTTCGTCACGCCGCGCAATCTGTCGAACCTGCTGCGGCAGATGTCGATTACCGGCATGCTCGCCTGCGGGATGGTGTTCGTGATCATCGCGGGTGAAATCGATCTGTCGGTCGGCTCGCTGCTCGGCCTGCTCGGCGGCGTCGCGGCGATTCTCGACGTGAATCGCCACTGGCCGATCGGCGTGACGATTCCGGTCGTGCTGCTGCTCGGCGTGGTGGTCGGCATGTTCAACGGCTGGTGGTCGACGTACCGGCGCGTGCCGTCGTTTATCGTCGGCCTCGGCGGGATGCTCGCGTATCGCGGCATTCTGCTCGGCGTGACCGGCGGCTCGACGATCGCACCGGTGTCGGACAGCTTCGTGTTCGTCGGCCAGGGCTACTTGCCGCGGCTTGCCGGTGACACGCTCGCGGTCGTGCTGTTCGTGCTGCTCGCATTCCTGACGATCCGGCAGCGCGCGAACCGTCAGCGCTATCAGTTGCGCGTCGTGCCGCTCTGGCAGGACGTCGCGAAGGTGATCGGCGCGGGCGCGATTCTCGCGGGCTTCGTCGCGACGCTCGACCGCTACGGCGGTATTCCCGTGCCGGTATTGTTGCTGCTCGCGCTGCTGGGCATCTTCACGTGGATTGCGACGCAGACGGTATTCGGGCGCCGCATCTACGCGGTCGGTTCGAACCTCGAAGCGACGCGGCTCTCCGGTGTGAACACCGATCGCGTGAAGCTCGCGATCTTCGCGCTGATGGGGTTGATGTGCGCGTTCGCCGGCATCGTCAACACCGCGCGGCTCGCGGCCGGTTCACCGTCGGCCGGCTCGATGGGCGAACTCGATGCGATTGCCGCGTGCTTTATCGGCGGCACGTCGATGCGCGGCGGCTCCGGCACCGTGTACGGCGCACTGATCGGCGCGCTGGTGATGGCGAGCCTCGATAACGGCATGTCGATGCTCGACGTCGATGCGTACTGGCAGATGATCGTAAAGGGCGGCATTCTCGTGCTCGCCGTCTGGATCGATGTGATGTCGGGTTCGAATCGACGTTGATCGACCGCGATACATTGAATCGCGGCAGGACTTCGGGGTGCGCCGGCGTGGGTCGGCGCACCCCGTTTTTGCGTTGTTAATGAAACGCCCCACGATTTTCCTCTACGCTGCTCCCGCCCGCCTTCCCACGCCCCGCGGCAGGTCCGCTTGACCGCGCGAATTTAAGTCACACGCATTCCTTTCGTCTTATTACTATTGCGCAAAAGTGCAGTCACGCGTTTTTTGCGCCTTCGCCGTTTCTCCGTCACCGTGCGAGTCGAACGAGCCATGCCATGTTAACGCGCAGAACCTTCCTGCTCGGCGGCGCCAGCGCGGTGGGCGGCTTGCTGGTCGGCTGGACCGTGCTGCCGCCGCGGCAGTGTCTGACGGGCTCGAAGCCGCTGCCGACGCAAGGCTCGCAGGTCGCGCTGAATGGCTGGGTGAAGATCGCCGCCGACAACAGCGTGACGGTGATGATGTGCAAAGCCGAAATGGGGCAGGGCATTCACACCGGCCTCGCGATGGTACTCGCCGATGAGCTGGATGCCGACTGGTCGCAGGTGCGTGTCGAGGATGCGCCGATCGACAGGATCTATAACGCGGTGCAGAGCATCGTCGACGATTTGCCGTTTCGCCCCGACGACGACAGCACCGTCAGGCAGGGTGTCGTATGGATTACGCGCAAGGCGGTGCGCGAATTCGGCACGATGATGACCGGCGGCTCGTCGAGCATGAACGATCTGTGGACGCCGATGCGCGAGGCCGGCGCATCCGCGCGCGCGATGCTGGTCGGCGCGGCGGCCGGGCGATGGCACGTGCCGGTCGGCGAGTGCCGCGTCGAAAAGGGCTACGTGTTGCACGCGCAAGGGCAGAAGGCGAGCTTCGGTGAGCTGGCGCTGATGGCGGCGCGGCAGCCGCTGCCGCGCAAGCTCGTGTTGAAGCAGCCGGCCGATTTCAAACTGATCGGCCAGCCGGTGCGCCGCATCGAAGCGGCATCGAAGATCAACGGCACCGCGCGTTTCGGCATCGACGTGTTGCCGGACGGCTTGCTGTACGCGAGCGTCGTGATGTGCCCGGTGCTGGGCGGCACGGTCGCGCATTTCGACGTGACGCCCGCGCGCGGGATGCCCGGCTTTATCAAGGCTTTCGCGGTCGCCCCGTATGCCGGCGGCACCGGCGCTGTCGCCGTGATCGCGGACAACCCGTATCGGGCGATGAACGCGGTCGCGGCGGTCAAGGTGGAGTGGCACAACGGCGCGGCGGCGAACCTGTCGAGTATGGACGTGCAGCAACGCCTCGTCGACGCGCTCGACGAAAGCGACGGCCATGTGTATTTCCACCGCGGCGATATCGACGCCGCGATGAGCCGCGCGTCCCGCAAGGTCGAAGCGATCTACTACGTGCCATATCTCGCGCATGGCGCGATCGAGCCGTTGAACTGCACCGCGCAAGTGGGCGACGGCCAGGCGACCATCTGGGTGTCGACGCAAATGCCCGCGCTAGCGCGCCAGCACGTCGCGAAGGCGCTCGATATCGACCCTGACCAGGTCGATCTGCAGACGCAATTGCTCGGCGGCGCCTTCGGGCGGCGTCTCGAACTCGATTTCATCGTGCAGGCGGCAATGATCGCGCGCGAGGCGGACGGCCGTCCGGTGCAGACCATCTGGTCGCGCGCGCAAGACTTCACCCACGACTTCTACCGGCCGGCATGTGCGGCACGGCTCGCAGCGGGCTTCGACGAGTACGGCAAACTGCTTGCATGGCACGCCAAATCAGCGGGGCAGGCGATCGTGCCGGAATCGCTCGCGCGTTATTACGGCGTGCCACGCATTCCGATCGATAAGACCACCTGTGAAGGCGCGTTCGATCAGCCATACGAATGGCTGGCCGCGAGCGTATCGCACAGGATCGTCGAGTTGCCGGTGCCGATCGGCTTCTGGCGCTCGGTCGGTCATTCGCATCAGGCGTTCTTTACCGAAAGCTTCACCGACGAAGCCGCGGCCGCGGCCGGTCAGGATCCGATCGCATTTCGCGCGGCGCTGCTCGCGCGGCATCCGCGGCACCTGGCGGTTCTGAAGCGTGTCGAGACGTTGTCGGCCTGGGGAAGTCCACCCCGGCCCGCTGCCGATGGTGCGCGATGCGCGCGGGGCGTCGCGTTGCACGAGGCTTTCGGCAGCGTCGTCGCGCAGGTCGCCGAAGTGTCGATCGGGCCGCGGCAGCAGATTCGCGTGCATCGCGTGGTGTGCGTGATCGATTGCGGTTTGCCGGTGAATCCGAATCTGATCCGGCAGCAGATGGAGGGCGGCATCGTGTTCGGTCTGTCCAGCGCATTGCAGAACGAGATCACGATCGTCGACGGCGTCGTGCAACAGCAGAATTTCGTGGAATTTCCGGTCGTGCGGATGGACGTGTGTCCGGTAATCGAAATCGACATCATGCCGAGTCAGTTGCATCCGCAAGGTGTCGGCGAACCGGGCGTGCCGCCGATCGCGCCCGCGGTGGCCAACGCGGTGTTCGCGCTGACCGGACAGCGTTTGCGCACATTGCCGTTGTGGCTCGAATGCAAGGCTGAAGTAGTCGTGAAGCGATGACGTAACGCGATGACGTAACGCCGTGACGTAACGCATGGCGAGGCGAATGGCCGGGTTTGGGCGTTGCGCTTTCAGGAGACGGCAATGGGCGTGTTGAACATCAACGGACGCAAGGTCGAGGTCGAAGCAGACCCGGATATGCCGCTGCTATGGGTGCTGCGTTGCGATCTCGGCATGACCGGTACGAAGTTCGGCTGCGGGGTCGGCATTTGCGGCGCGTGCACGATCAATCTGGATGATGCCGCGTGCTTTGCGTGTCAGACGCCGATGTCGGCACTGCAAACGCAGAAGATTACGACGATCGAAGGGATGCAGGGACGCGAGGCGCAGGCGCTGAAAGCGGCATGGACCGAACTCGACGTGGTGCAGTGCGGGTATTGCCAGAGCGCTCAATTGATGGCGGCTTTCGCGTTGCTCAAGCGCAAGCCGAATCCGACCGATGCCGATATCGACGAGGCGATGACGCCGGTGGCGTGCCGCTGCGGCGCCTATCCGCGAGTGCGGGCGGCGATTCATCTGGCGGCGGGGAAGGGGCGCTAGAGCCTGCGCTCGCGCGCCCCTGAAAACAACTCAGTTAGCCAGCATCTCCACCACGGCAACCACGGCGGTGAAGATACTGATGCATCCGCCCAACGTGACTGCACCTTGCATGAATGGCGACATACGTGACCTCGTAACGTGTAGTGGTGTCACGTATTTAACGCGAAATGAAAGTAAAAAGAAAGTTTGTAAAAAATAAAATGAAAGGCTATTGCCGGGCTTTGGCCGTGGTTGCCGCTGCCGCCGCCGGTGCGGTTCCGGCAGATGCCGCCACCGGCGCAGCCGTCGCCACGCTAGCCGGCGCGAGTCGACTTCCTGCTTCCCAGCCACCGCCAAGCGACAGGAACAGATTCACCTGATCGATGGCCACCTGCCCCTGGGCCGCCGCGAGCTGCGACTTTGCCGCCGTCAGCGTGCGCGTCGCGTCGAGATCGGAGATAAACGACTCGCGCCCGGCGAGATACAACTGATGCGTTTCGTCCGCCGATTCGGTCGCCGACTTCAACGCCGCGCGCAGCGAATCGGTGCGCGCATAGTCGGACGCGTAGGTCGCGAGGTTGGTCTCGGTTTCGCGCAGCGCGGTCAGCACGGTGCCGTCGAACTTCGCGAGCGCGACCTGGCTCGACGCCTGCGCCTCGCGCACGCGGCCGCGCGCGCCGTTGGTCGGGAAGGTCCAGCTGATCAGCGGTCCGAATGCCCAGCGCGCGGTCGGCGAGGTGCCGATGTCTTCGAGAATGCCGGTGTAGCCGGTCGATGCGCCGATGCTCACGGTCGGGTACAGCGCGCCGGTCGCGACGCCGATGCGCGCGGTCGCGGCTGCCAGTTGACGCTCGGCCTCGCGGATATCCGGACGGCGTCGGAGCAGCGCGGTGCCATCGCCAATCGGAATCGGTTGATGAAGTTGCGGCAGCCGCTCGCAAGCGAGCACGGCTGGCGGCAGATCGGACGGGGCGCGCGCGAGCAGCGCCGCGAGCTGGTATTGCGCGATTTTGCGGCGCACGGTGTAGCGCGGAATGTCCGCCATCAGATTTTCGACCTGGGTCTGGCCGCGCGTCACTTCGGTCTGGTTGCCGCGGCCCGCGTCGCGCAGCCGCCGCGATACGTCCACGCGCTGCTTCTGCAAAGCGAGCGATTGCCGCGCGATGCTCAGTTCCTCGGCGGCCGAGCATTGCTCGACATATGCACGCACCACGTCCGCGACCACGGTGATGCGCGCGAGGTCGCCGGCGGCCTCGACCGCCTCGGTGTCCGCCTGCGCCGCTTCGACGCCGCGGCGCAGCTTGCCGAACAGATCGAATTCGTACGAGATGCTGATACCCATGTCGCCTTCGTTCGCGACCGGCAGTTTCTCGAACAGCAGATACTGTTCGGCCGATTCCTGCGCGCGTTCGATTGCGACCGATGCCTTACCCGAAAAGCCGCCCTGCGCGTTCGCGACGCCGAGCGCCTCGCGCGAGCGCGCGAGATTCGCGGCCGCGACGCGCAGATCGGTATTCGACTTCAGCGCTTCATCGACGAGGTTGTTCAGCACCGGATCGTCGTAGAGCTTCCACCAGACGGCCGGCGGGTTGAGGGTCGACGTCAGCGCCGGGTCGGCGCCTTCGATCGGTCCGTTGGCAAGCGGCGCGTTGACGAGCGCTTCTTTCGGCCGCGTGTAGTCGGGACCGACGTTGATGCAGCCGCTCAGTGCAACCGCGAGCGGCAGCAGTGGCAACAGCGGCAGCCGCGCGCGCAGCCGTGGCAGCGACGAAGACAAGGTACGCGCGAGTTTCATTGCGATGCGCCCGACGAAGCCACAGCCGGCGCCGCGGCGCCGGAAGCGACGGCGGACCCCGGCGCCACCGGCGCGGCCGAAGCCGCGACCGTCCCCGAAGCCGCGCCCGTGCCCGCCGCCGGACGCCTTCTGACCGGCGACAGATCGCGCACCGACACCGTTGCCGTGCGACCGGCGATCATGCGGAAATCAGCGGGCACTTCATCGAGCGCGACGCGCACCGGAATGCGCTGCGCGAGCCGCACCCAGCTGAACGCCGGATTCACGTTCGGCAGCAGGTTCGAACCCTGCGTGCGGTCGCGGTCCTCGATACCGGCGACGATGCTCTGCACGTGACCGCGCAGCGGCGTCGGCTCGCCCATCACCGTGATGTCGACTGGCTGGCCGATATCGATGCCGCGCAGCTTGGTTTCCTCGAAGTAGCCGTCGACGCGGAACGAATGCATATCGACCACCGAGACCACCGCGCGGCCCGCCGCGACGAATTCGCCGACGCGCGGCGCGCGGTCGTTCAGATAACCGTCGACCGGGCTTTTGATCGTCGCGCGTTCGAGGTTCAGCCGCGCGGTGTCGATCGCCACCTTGGTTTCCGCGAGCGCGGCTTCGCCGGCTTCGACGCGCGAGCGGCTTTCCTCCAGCACTTCGGCGGCGACGAGATTGCCGAGCTTCTGGTTACGCGCATATTCGCGGCGCGCCTGCGCGAGCGTCGCATTACGTTGCTGCATCGTCGCCTCGGCCTGGCGCAGCGCGAGCGTGTAGCGCGCCTGGTCGATTACGAACAGCACCTGGCCTTGCTTGACCTGCTGGTTGTCGACGACTTCGACCGACGAGATCAGTCCTGAAACATCCGGCGCGACCTGGATCACGTCGGCGCGTACGTGGCCGTCGCGAGTCCATGGCGCGAACATGTAATAGGCGACCAGTTTCCACAGCACGAGCGCTGCGATCACGACGACGATCAGGGTCAGCAGGATCTGACCGACGGAGAACCAGGTTTTTTTCACGTTATTAGCTTGTGCGAAACGACAACGACAAGGCCCAGCACCAGCACGTAGATGCCGAGATCGAAGATGGCGCGATGCCAGACGAAGCGGTAAAAGCCGGCGTGCGCGAGCACGGTGCGGATGGCGAGGTTGATCAGATACGCGACCAACATCAGCACCAGCACGGATGGCACGAACACGCCGAAGATATCGATTTCACCGATCATCGCGGGAACTGGAAAGGGGTGGAAGGGGCTGCGGAAACGGGCGCGCGAAGGTGCGGGAAGGCGCGAACGAAAGTTTCCATCACGCGGAGGCCTCCGGTTCGATCGGCGTTGGTTTCGTCAGCGTGGCCGGAAACAGCGAAAGACGCAAGCCGACCAGCGCGTGCAGCGCCTCGCGCAACTGACGCGCCGAAGTCGGCGAGGTCTCGGTCGGCGTGGCGGCATTCGCGAGCCCTTGCACGGTCACGCGCGCGACGGCCCGGTCGATCAACGCCATCAGGCTCTCCGGCACCGGCTCGCGCCGGTGGCTGTCGATGCAGCTTTCGTAGTATGTACGCACTCCATCGAGAACGGTTTCGATCGCGCTCGTCGCTTCGCCGCCGAGCTTGAGCGTGAGGCGCCGCAAATCGAGCGCGTTGAATGCGATACGCAGATCGCGGAAGCTTTCGATCGACGGATGGCGATGATCGTCGGTTGCACTTACGCGCGGGATCAGTTGCATCAGACGGTCGAGCATGCGCGCGGCGAGATTGCGAGGATCCTCGATCGGCCGCGTCGAGGCGGTGAGCGCGACGTCGGCCCAGCTCGAGCGCAGCAGCCGCGCCGCGGCGAGTTCGGCGCCGAACGGGCGCGTCACGCGGGTCCACAGATACGCGTAGAGCAGGCCGGCGAGGCCGGCGAGATTCGCGTTCATGAAGGTCAGGAAGTTCGCGTCGTACGCATCCTGAATGCTGATGAACGTCGCGGTGTTCACCGCGACCAGCACCGTCACCATATTGAATTGCGGACGCGGGATCAGCGTACCGACCAGAATGAACGGCGCGGCGAACAGGATCACCAGCATCGCGAAGTCGTGCACGTGCGGCAGCACGACGAACAGATAAAGACCCGCGGCCACCACGCTGACGGCGGTCGCGACGAAGAAGCGGAACACGAACGGCGCGGGTTCGTCGAGCGCGGCGAAAAAGCAGCAGGCCACCGCCGCGAGCGTGACCGCGCTCGCGCCGTCGTTCCAGCCGGAGCTGATCCACAGCGCGCATGCGAGGACCACAGCGGCGCTCGCCGACACCGTCGCGAACAGCATCATGCCGCGATCGTAGAAGCGCTCGGTGCCGCCGAGCCGCCAGTGACGGAAGCGCGGCCGCCACGAGCCTTCCTCGCGCGTGATGATGATGCGCAGCGAACGGCAGTCCTGCCACACGTCGATCACCTGCTTCAGGCGCGACAACGCGTTCGACAGCAACGCGCCGTCCCAATGCGCGAGCGCGGCGGCGGGCGGGCGCATCGCGGCGATGCGTCCGCGCAGCGCATTGGCGGTTTCGTCCGGGTGATAGTCCTCGCTGAGCGGGGGCAGCGGCTGGTTGAACCACTTGATTACATCGGCGAGCAGCGCGTCGAGCCCTTCGGGCCAGCTATCCTTGCCGTTGTTGTACAGCGCGAGCAGCGGGTCGGCGAGCGACGACATCATCGGCAATAGCAACTGCATGCGCCCGCGCAGTTCGTGCGCGCGCGCGAGCACGTCGGGCCGCGTGTGATCGTAGGCCAGTTGACTCAGCAGCAGTTCGAGACCGTTGATCGTGCTGGCGATCCGCTGCCGCGCGCCCGAGATCGCCGTGCTCGCGATGCGGCCCGACAGCGTTTCGGTTGCGTAGAACGCGGCGTCGCGAAACCACGCGTCGGTGCGCTCGATGATCGTCGGCGCGAGCCGGCTCGGAAACAGCGAACTGCCGACGATGCTCGCGCACACGATGCCGAGCGTGATTTCCTCGGTCCGGCTGACCGCGAGATCGAAGATGGCGGTCGGATTCGTCACCGACGGCAACGCGATGATCGGCATCGTGTAAGCGGACAGCATGAACACATAGCTGCGCGCGGTGCGGTCGGACACCGCGAAGTACAGCATCGTGCCGACCCACGTCGCGACGATCACGCTGAACAGATACGGCGATTCGACGAACGGCGGCACGAGCAGCACCGCGCCGGCCGCGCCGAGCGCGGTGCCGAGCGCGCGATAGAGCGCCTTGGAACGGGTCGCGCCGACGAACGGATTCGACACGATGTAGACGGTAGCCATCGCCCAGTACGGACGTGGCAATTCGAATGCGAGGCCGATGTACAGCGCGAGCATCGCGGCCGCGAAAGTCTTGACCGAAAACAGCCAGTCGCGAAGGGTGGGATAGACCATAAACCGTTACGCGGACTCGGCGTTATGCGGTGCCGTTGCGCGGGCGCCGCGTTTGGTGGACTTGCTTGCCGTGGCGGTGCGGCGGGTTTTGGAGGCGGTTTTGCCGGCGGATGTGGCGATGGATTCACCGGCGGTTTTGCCGCTTGCGCTGCTTTTGCGAGCCTGGCTGGTTTTGGCGCCAGGCGGCGCGCGGCGCGCCGGTTCGCGTTTTTGCGGCGACACGCGTTGCGCCGCGGCGTCACGTGCCGGTTGATGCTTCGCCGGTTCGGCGCGCATGCTCCGTTCGCGCCCGGTATGCGCATCGCGCTCGGCTGCCGGTTCGGCGCGCTTCGCGGCGTCCGCCGTAAATGCGGCAAACACCCGCAACGCGGCTTTCAGATCGTCGTGCGATACGCGTTTGAGCGCTTGCGCGCGCAACGTGACCAGTTCCTCTTCCATCTTCGCGGTGACGGCGCGGCCTTCGTCGGTCAGCGCGACGGTCTTGGCGCGGCGGTCTTCGGGATCTTCGTCGCGGCGCATCAGGCCGGCCGCGCATAACTGGTCGAGCAGCCGCACGAGCGACGGCCCCTCGATACCGACATGATCCGCGAGCGTGACCTGGCGCACCGCCGCGCCGAGCCGGCTTGCGATCAGCAGCGGTGTCGCACACGCTTCAGAGACGTTGAAGGCCGACAGCACGCCATGGCTCGAGCGCCGCCATTTTCTGGCGGCGACGACCAGGTTGGTGCTGACGGTGCGGCGCAGGGCATCGAGATTCGACATGGCCGGTATTGTATTTCCAAAAGATTCGCTAGCAAACTATTGAAATTGGAAATGACTACCGTGCCCGCAAAGTTTGCGGCGCGAATGCGACAGTGATGTTAAAGCAGCGCGGCGGGGGGCTTACAGTCTCGTCGGCTCGCGCCGCACGCGCGTCACGCGGCCAGCACGAGCCGCACCGTGCGCGCCAGATCGTCGAGCTGGAATGGTTTGCGCAGGATCGTGCAGCCCTTGACCGCGAGGCCGGCGATATCGACGTCCGCGTAACCGGTTGCCAGTATCACCGGCAGATCGGCGCGCAGCTTGCGCGCTTCCGAGATCACGTCGATGCCGTTCATGCCAGGCATCGCGAAATCGACCATCAGCAGATCGGGCTCGTTCTCGCGCAGGTGCTGCAGGCCGGTGGGTCCGTCGGCCGCTTCGGTCACCGTGTAGCCGAGCATGCGTAATAATTCGACCAGCATCGCGCGCACCTCGCTATCGTCTTCGATGACGAGCACGTGCCTGTCACCGGCGGCGGGCATTGCCGCGCCGGCCGCCGCTTCGGGCCGCGAGGCCACGCGCTCGCGCCACGGCAGCCAGATTTGCACCGTGGTGCCCGCGCCTTCCTCGCTGAAGATGCGCGCGGCGCCGCCTGCCTGCCTCGCAATGCCATACACCTGGCTCAGGCCGAGGCCGGTCCCCTTGCCGACTGGCTTGGTCGTGAAGAACGGATCGAATACGCGCGACACGACGTCGGCCGGGATACCCTCGCCCGTGTCGATGACTTCGATCACCACGTAACGGCCGTCCTTCAGCGTCTGGTCGGGCGCGTCGCGCGTCGTCACGCGAATGTCGAGACGGCCGCCGGTCGGCATCGCGTCGCGCGCATTGATCGCAAGATTGAGCACCGCGAGCTCGAGCTGATTGGCATCGGCCCGGGTCCACATTTCGTCGCTCTCGAATTCGTTGCTATAGCGGATGCCCGAGCCGAGCGATACCGCGATGATGTCGTGCATGCCTTGCAGCATCGCGGCGACATCGACTGCTTTCAGATCGGGATTGCTGTTACGCGAGAAGGTCAGCAATTGGCCCGTCAGTTTCGCGCCGCGTTCGGTCGCGCGTTTGACGGTGGCCGCCATGCCGCGGATGCGCTCGTCGCCGCTCACGCGCGCGATCAACTCCGCGTTGACCATGATCACGTTCAGCAGATTGTTGAAGTCATGTGCGATACCGCCCGTCAACTGGCCGAGCGCTTCCATCTTCTGCGACTGCACGAGCACCGCCTGGACCTTCGCGCGTTCATGGATCTCGGCCATCAGCCGGTTATTGGCCGACGCGAGTTCGTGTGTGCGCGCCGAGATGCGGCTCTCCAGCGAATCGTTCAGCTGCACGAGCGCGTTCTGCGCGTCGAGGCGATCGGCAAGCAGGCGCCGCGCTTCGTATTGCCGCGAGCGCGCCCGTAGCGACGACGTGACCGCGCGCCGCAACGTCTCCGAGTTGAGCGGACGTTCGAGTACGACCACGTTGCCGAGCCGCTCGAGCACCTCGAGTCCGCGCGTCGAGCGGCGGGCGTGGCTGGACGCGGCGAGCACGATGAACGGAAAGTCGGACCACGCGGGTTGCCGGTCGAGCCACGTGAACAGGCTCGTGGCATGTCCGTTCGCGAGTGCTTCCTCGGTGAGTAACGCGGTGCCGGCGCCGGCGTCGAGCTGGACGGCGAGCGTGCTGGCGTCGCCGCACGTCAAGCAGTCGCGCGCGTCGTTATGCAGCACCGCGGCGATTACATCGGCGTCTCGGCCGAACGGCGCCAGAATCAGGACACGCTGTTCCATGACTTATTGCTGCCCGGACGTATCGATGAGCGCGCTCGCCGCGCCGAGCATCGCGGTGCTGCCCCGATACGCCGGCAAACCGGACAGCACGCCCTCGAAGTCACGCAGCGCCTCGCCGACCTCGACACCCCCGGCGCCGAGACGGAACTGATGGATCGTATGCTCGTGCTCGTTGCCGCGGCTCTTCACGGCGGTTACCGCGGTCAGCACTTCACCGTGATGCTCGAAGTAGCGGAACAACACGACCACGTCGCTCAGATAGCTGATGTCGATATCGGTTTGCACTTCGCCGATCACTCCATGCTGACCGAGCACCAGCATCGTGATCACGCCCTGCTGATTCAGATAACCGAGCAGTTCGTGCATGTGCAGCAGCAGATAGCGCTCGCCGGGCATCGCCTGCAAATAGGCATTCAGGCTGTCGATTGCGACGTAACGCACGTCCTGTTCTTCGACCGCGCTGCGCAAGTCGCTCGACAGTTGGCCCGGCGAGATTTCCGCCGGATCGATCTGCCGCAGCTTCAGCAAACCGCTTTCGATATGCGGTTCGAGCGGCATGCCGAGCGCCGCGCAGCGGCCGATCAAGGTCGCTATCGTTTCATCGAATACGTAGTAGACGCAGCGCTCGCCGCGTTCGAGCGCGGCAATCAGGCACGACACCACGGTGGTGGTCTTGCCGACGCCCGACGGACCGATGATCAGCGCGTTGGTGCCCGGAATCAGACCGCCGCCGAGCAGCGCATCGAACCCTCGCGTGCCGGTGCTGACGGGCTGACTCACGAATTCGCTGTGATGCTCGGCCGCGACGAGGCGCGGATACACGCGCAGGCCGCCCGTTTCCAGCGCGAAGTCGTGAAAGCCCTCGCGAAACTTGATGCCGCGCATCTTCGCGACGCGCAGCCGGCGCCGGTTGCCGCCGTAATCGTGCGCGACGTTATGGAGCCGGATCACGCCGTGCACGATGCTATGAAGCTGAACGCCGGCCGGGTCGGACGAAAGATCGTCGAGCAGCAGCACCGTGCATTCGCGCGTCGAGAAATGGCGCTTGAGCGCGAGAATCTGCCGGCGATAGCGCAACGGATTCTCCGACAGCAGACGCAATTCCGAAAGACTATCGAGCACGATGCGCGCGGGCTTTAACCGGTCGGCCTGCTGGATCACGTTGCGCACGCTTTCGCCGAGTTCGATTTCGGCCGGGTGCAGTACGGTTTGCTCGTATTGCGGCCCGAGCCCTTCGTCGGGAAGCTGTTCGAAAATCGTGAAACGGCTCAGGTCCCAGCCGTGGCTCTCGCCGATCGCGAGCAGCTCAGCGCGCGTTTCGGACAGCGTGATGTAGAGGCCCGATTGCCCTTCGTCGAGGCCCTTGAGTAAAAATTGCAACGCCAGGGTGGTTTTGCCCGTGCCCGGCGCGCCCTCTACCAGGTACATACGGTTCGGCGTGAAACCGCCGCCGAGGATGTCGTCGATTCCGTCGATACCCGAGGCAAGACGGGCGGGCGTGGTGGCATGTATGGTCGACATGATTTGGGCGCGTATGGCAATTGTGAGTAAGGCGTCCGCGGTTGCGTCCATGGGGTCGCCGATGGGCGGAGAGGCTGTGGGGCGGTGTGGACGCGCAATTTGCGTGCCGTGGTGTGGTGCGTGTTGTAGTTCGCGGTCGGATCCGACGCGGTGCGGCATGTCGTGTGCCGTTGCCAATTGAGGTTCGTTTGCCGCGAATCTTTCACAGCGCTTGCGACATGCCGCCGACGATTCGCCGCGCCCTTGCGCGGCGCTCAAACGGATCGTGGCCGCCGCGCCCGACGGCTTTGCGTCGCATCTCGCCCGATGCGACACACGATCAGAATTCGCCTGCACGTCAGCACTTTTATCTCGGCGCGAAGGACCGGCGCACCGAGATCACGTTGACGCCGCAGGGGGCGAACCGGTTGCGGCTCGTGGTGTCGGGAAGCTAATTGGTGGCTCGTGGGCTGATTGGGTCGCGAGGTCGTGCGTTGCATACTCCCGAGCCGGCATCTATTGGATGATGGCCTGACTGCATCGGCTGGCTTCTTCAAACGATGGCGGCGGGCCACCATGCCCAGCCGCGCCGCGAGCGGCGCAATTCGACCATCGATAGCGGCGCGATTTCGATGCGCGGAAACACCGCGGGCGATGCGCCGAGCGCGTACACGATGGCGGCCCGCAGCAACGGCGCGTGTGTGATGGCGACGATCGCGCGCGCGTGGGCCGATGCGTTGGACGCCGTTTCGTGTGCTTCTTGTGCCGCATTGCTTGCGGCTTCGTTCGGCTCCGGCGCTTCGAGCCATGCGCCGACTCGCTGCACGAGCTGACCGAACGATTCTCCGCCGGGTGGCGCGGCGTCCGGCTCGCGCGTCCATGCGGCGAGTTCGCGTGGTGCTTGCGCGGCGATATCTGCGAGACGTTTTCCGCCCCAGTCGCCGTAGTTCATATCAGCCAATGCATCGACGGACATGGCGGCGAGACCGAGCGCCGCGGCGGTCTCGCGCGCGCAGGCGGCGGGGCTAGAGAACACGGTGGCGCCCGTGGGAAGCGCGAGACGTGTGCGCGCGGCTTCGGCTTCGGCGCGGCCGCGCGCGTCGAGCGGTTCATCGGCGGAGAAGCGTCCGGCGCGCTGCGCGGACGTCGCCGCGTGGCTTATCAGTAACAGTCGCGTATCCATTGAGTGTCTCCAGATTTGCTGCCGCGCTTTGCCCGACGGCTTCGCCGGCGGCCGCGAGTGTCGATGAAGCTATCACGGCGGCCGGAGTTTAGCGCGTAGAATAGTGGCGCTGCGAAGCACGGAAGCCGGTGAGAGCCCGGCGCGGTCGCGCCACTGTAATCGGCATTGCAAGTCAAAAGAGCCGAAAGCCAGACCTGAGCTTCGCATCATTCCTCTGCAATCTATTTTCGGGGCGCGTTACCCCAGGAGATGTCCATCATGACCGAAGCTGTTTTCGATCCCGCTGCGCAGCCAGTGGGAGAGCCCACCCCGATTCCTTTGCGCGAATTGCTGCCGTGGGTGGTGTTCGGCGGTTTGCTATTGCTGCTCGCGCTTTATTTCGTTGGTGCGGAAGAGGGTGCCACGTCGCTCGTGCCGGGCATGTACGTGCATGAGTTCGTACACGATGGCCGCCATCTGCTTGGCTTTCCCTGCCACTAACGGAGTCTGACATGGTGGGTAAATTGTTGGTGCGCGGGATGCTCGCGGGCATCGTCGCGGGCTTGCTCACGTTCACGTTCGCGAGAATAGCGGGCGAACCGCAGGTCGATCAGGCCATTTCATTCGAAGAAAAAGCAGCCGCCGCGCGCGGCGAGGCGCCCGAGCCCGAACTCGTGAGCCGCGAGACGCAAGCGGGTCTCGGTCTGCTGACCGGCGTACTCGCGTATGGTGTCGCGTTCGGCGGGCTGTTCTCGCTGGTGTTCGCCTATGCATACGGACGGGTGGGGGCACTGAGTGTGCGGGCGTTGTGCGCGTGGCTCGCGCTCGGCGCGTTTATTGCGCTGGTGATCGTGCCGAATATCAAGTATCCGGCCAATCCACCGTCGGTCGGCGATCCGGAGACGATCGGCACACGCACGGGTCTATTCTTTCTGATGATTGCGATTTCGCTGGCGACGATGGTGTTTTCGCTGAAGGTACGCCGTCGTGCGGTCGCGAAGCTGGGCGTGTGGAATGGATCGATTGTCGCGGGGCTCGTCTTTATCGTGATTATCGCGGCTGTGCAATTGTCGATGCCGGTGATCAATGAAGTACCTGCCGCGTTTCCCGCCGTATTGCTGTGGAAATTCCGGGTCGTGGCGATCGGTATGCAGGTCATCATGTGGACGACGATCGGGCTGCTATTCGGCGCGCTGGTCGAGCGCAGCGCTTTGATGCGTGTGAATGCGCGCGTGGCGATGAAGTCGGCGTGAGATTGATGGCGAAGCGTGGCCGCGCAAGCGGTCGCGCTTCGCGCGCAATACTCGGGAACGTTTGTATTTCAAGTACTTGGCGCGATTGCGGTGCGGTTATCCACAGGCTTGTTCCCATTTTCTGTGGAAAAGTCTGCGGAATGGTTTCCGCAACTTCTGCAATTGAGTACTTGCGCTGCTTTTCTGAGTCGCAGTACTTTTCCCGTTGTGCTTTCCGGCATTTGCGTGCCCGACATGCTCCAGTGCGCACGCCGCCGCCAGCTTCATTGCCGCCGTATCTTTTCTCCCGCTATTTCTTCACTTCTTCTCGGCTCGCACGCGCGAGAGAGTCGACTCATTGCGTCTCTTCACGATAGTGCTTATTTTTTGAGCTCTGCAATTGTTCTTAAAATAAATGACGAGAAGGGGTTGACGGGGTACGGGCCGCATCGCATAATTCGCCTCCCGTTTGATGACGGACGCGAAGAAAGCAGAGCTTTCAAGCAAATGTTCTTTAAAAACTAACAGCCGATAAGTGTGGGCGCTTGATGCGGAATGCGGACCGGTTCTTCGGAGCCGGTCATGGCAGAAGTATCAGAAGCCTCACACAGTAAAGAGGAAGGTTTGCCTGTTG
>Ga0153956_1000105_pt1 | contig 104624 bp, 93 predicted proteins | sample TSFL040MetaG_FD_104704 | JGI IMG/M metagenome (GOLD analysis project Ga0153956, IMG submission 104704) | Attine ant fungus gardens microbial communities from Florida, USA - TSFL040 MetaG | ecosystem: Host-associated > Fungi > Mycelium > Unclassified | place: USA: Florida, Wekiwa Springs... | reverse complement strand
GGCGCGCGCCGTGCGAGCGCGCGGCAAGGTCGACCCGGTACTGGTCGAGCATCCGCGCGACCTGCGCGACGCGTTGCCGCCGTTGCTCGCCGACGGCGACCTGCTGCTGCTGCTCGGTGCCGGCGACATCGGCGCGGCGGCCACCGAACTGGCTTCCACTGCACATCTGAAAACGCGGGGAGCCGCCTGATGTCCGCTTCGACGAATCCCGGCACCCCCACCGTCCTCCATGGCAGCGACGAACGGAACGGCACCCGCGCCGGACGTTCCAAGGAAGCCCGAATCACCGATCCGCGCGCGTTCGGGCGCGTCGCGGTGGTCATGGGCGGCCAGTCCGCCGAACGCGAGGTTTCGCTCGATTCGGGCCGCAACGTGCTCGACGCATTGCGCGCGAAGGGGGTCGATGCGCACGGCATCGACGGCATTCCGGCCTTGCTCGACGCCTTGCGCGCGGGCCACTACGCGCGCGTCTTCAATATCCTGCACGGCCAGCACGGCGGCGGCGAGGACGGCGTGCTGCAAGGCGCGCTCGAATCGCTGCACGTGCCGTACACCGGCTCCGGCGTGCTCGGCTCGGCGCTGTCGATGGACAAGGTGCGCACCAAGCAGGTGTGGATCGCCGAAGGCCTGCCGACGCCGCGCTTCGTCGCGTTGCGCAAGGGGCTCGGCACGGCGCGCGACGTGCATGCCGCCGCGGCGAAGCTCGGCCTGCCGGTCATCGTCAAGCCGGCCTGCGAAGGCTCCAGCGTCGGCGTGACGCGCGTGTTCCGCGAATCGGATCTCGACGCGGCCGCCGAACTCGCCGCGCGCTACCCGGGCGATCTGCTGGTCGAGGAAATGGTCGAGGGCGACGAATTGACCGTCGCCGTGCTCGGCCGCACGGTATTGCCGTCGATCCGCATCGTGCCGAAGGGCGCGTTCTACGACTACCACGCCAAGTACGTCGCCGAGGACACGCAATACCTGTGCCCCGGCCTCGACGGCGATGCCGAAACGGAAATCCGCGCGCTCGCGCTGGCTGCGTTCGATGCGGCCGGCTGCTCCGGCTGGGGCCGCGTCGACGTGATGCGCGACCGCCAGGGCCGCAATTTCCTGCTCGAGGTGAACACCGCGCCGGGCATGACTAGCCATTCGCTGGTGCCGAAGGCGGCCGGCACGGTCGGCATCGGCTTCGAGGACCTGTGCTGGCGGATTCTCGAGACGAGCCTCGAGCGGGAATCGGGCGACGTCGGCGCGGATGCCCGCGAACAACCACGAGGCGCTCCGTGAACGGCGGAACGCTGATCCGGCTGTTCGCCTGGGCGATCGCGCTGACGCTGGTCGCGCTTCCGGTGGTCGGCGTGCTGAACGGCTGGTTCGCCGGCGACCGCTGGCCGGTGACGAAGCTCGCCGTGCGCGCCGAGTTCAACCACGTCAGCGCCGAGCAGATTCGCGCGGCGGCGGCGCCGCAACTGGGGCAGGGCTTCTTCGCGATCAAGCTCGACGCGGTGCGCGATGCGGTCGCGCGCCTGCCGTGGGTCGAGCGTGTCGAGGCGCGCAAGCGTTGGCCGGATGCGCTCGACATCGTGATCTACGAACAACAGCCTTATGCGCACTGGGGCGAGAACCGACTGCTCAATCGCCGTGGCGAGATATTCAATGTCGCCGGCGTCGACGCGTTGCAGGGATTGCCGCACCTGGCCGGGCCGGACGATCGCCTCGCCGACGTGTTGCAGTTCTACGCCGACTGCTTGAAGGAGTTCTCCGGCAGCGGTCTCGTCATCGACGCAGTCACCTTGTCGCCACGCGGCGGCTGGAAGCTCAACCTCGCTTCCGGGGCGGTCATCGAGATCGGCCGCGAGAATTCGAAGCAGCGCCTGCAGCGTTTCCTCGACGTCTGGCCGCGTCTCGCCGGCGCGCATTCCGGCCCGCCCGCCTACATCGACCTGCGCTACGAGAACGGATTTGCCGTGCGCTGGGAGCCGGCGGCTCCGCCGGCGACCGGGAACGGGCCAGCGGCGATCGGGAATGGTCCAGGCGGAAGCATCGGCGCCGCCGGTGTTCCGCTGCGCCTCGCCATCGCCGATTCCCCGCCCTCCGTTTCCCGCTCCAGGCTCTTCGATTCCCCATTTTCCACTCTTGATACCCGGTTCCCATGAAACCCAAGACCGACAAGAACCTCATCGTCGGCCTCGACGTCGGCACCTCGAAGATCGTCGCCATCGTCGGCGAGCATTCGCCCGGCGAAGCGGTCGAGATCATCGGCATCGGTTCGCATCCGGCGCACGGACTCAAGCGCGGCGTCGTGGTCGACATCGACTCGACCGTGCATTCGATCCAGCGCGCGATCGAGGAAGCCGAGCTGATGGCCGGCTGCCAGATCCGCTCGGTCTACGCCTCGATCTCCGGCAGCCACATCAAGGACGAGAACTCGCACGGCACCGCGCCGATCCGCGAGCGCGAAGTGAGTGCGGGCGATCTCGACGCGGTGCTGAACTCGGCCTGCGCGATCGCGATCCCGGCCGACCGCAGCGTGCTGTACCGCGAGCCGCAGGAATACCTGATCGACGGCCAGGAAGGCATCCGCCACCCGGTCGGCATGTCCGGCGTGCGGCTGGAGGCGAACGTGCACCTGGTCACCGGCGCGGCCAGCGCGATCCAGAACATCACCAAGTGCATCAACCGCTGCGGCCTGCAGGTCGACGAACTGCTGCCGGCCGCGGTCGCCTCGGCGCGCGCCGTGCTGACCGACGACGAGCGCGAACTCGGCGTGTGCCTGGTCGACATCGGCGCCGGCACCACCGACATCGCGATCTATACCGGCGGCGCGCTGCGCCACACGACCTCGCTCGCCATCGGCGGCGACCAGGTGACCAGCGACATCGCGCACCTGATGCGCACGCCGACCGCGCATGCGGAGGAGCTGAAGGTCCGCTACGCCTGCGCGCTGGCGCAGCTCGCGCACGCCGAGGAAACGATCCAGGTGCCGAGCGTCGGCGACCGCCCGCCGCGCCGCCTCGCGCGGCAGAACCTCGCCGAGGCGGTGCAGCCGCGCTACGAGGAAATCTTCGAGATGGTGCAGGCCGACCTGCGCCGCAGCGGGCGCGAGGAGCTCGTGCGTGCCGGCATCGTGCTCACCGGCGGCGCGGCACGCATGGAAGGCGCGCTGGATCTCGCCGAGGAACTGTTCCACATGCCGGTGCGTCTCGGCACGCCGCAGCACGTGACCGGGCTCGCCGACGTCGTCGCGAGCCCGATGCAGGCGACCGGCGTCGGGCTTCTCATCTACGGCAGCCGCGGTGGTGCGCGCGTGGCGCCGAATGCCGGCGTCTCGGCGGTGGGCGGCTTGTGGGGCCGGGTCTCGACTTGGTTCAAGGGCGAGTTTTGAGTTTCACCCCTCTGCCCGGGAGCGGCCTTCTATCCCGGAGGGAAGGGAGGAACAGGGAGAAGCATCGTCACGGAGGATGGCCGTTGTTTGAAAAGTCCGGCATGGAGGCCGGTCTGTTCTTCGCCGCCATGGAGGACGGCAGAAGCAACGCATGCCGACGCGCCAGTCGGCATGGGCGGGCCGGGCCGGGAAGGCCACGGACCCGTGAACGACAAGAAATCAGGCAGTAACTCTTTTGCGGAGGATGGGAAATGTTCGAATTCGTCGAAAAAATGGCACCGAATGCGGTCATCAAGGTCGTCGGCGTCGGTGGCGGCGGCGGCAACGCGGTCAGCCACATGGTGCAGGCCGGCGTCGATGGCGTCGATTTCGTCTGCGCGAACACCGATGCGCAGGCGCTCAAGAGCAGCGGCGCGAAATTCACCTTGCAGCTCGGCGCGAACGTGACCAAGGGCTTGGGCGCAGGCGCCAATCCCGAGGTCGGCCGCCAGGCTGCATTGGAAGACCGCGAGCGCATCGTGGAACTCCTGCAGGGCGCCGACATGGCGTTCATCACCTGCGGAATGGGCGGCGGCACCGGTACCGGTGCGGCGCCGGTCGTCGCGCAGCTGGCCAAGGAGATGGGCATCCTGACCGTCGCGGTCGTGACCAAGCCGTTCCCGTTCGAAGGCCGCCGCCGCATGCAGGTCGCGCTGAAGGGCATCGAAGATCTCGGCCAATACTGCGACTCGCTGATCACGGTGCCGAACGAGAAGCTGCTGACTGTGCTCGGCCGCGACGTGACCTTGCTCAGCGCGTTCAAGCAGGCCAATGACGTGTTGCTCGGCGCGGTGCAGGGCATTGCGGACCTCATCACCCGCCCGGGCCTGATCAACGTCGACTTCGCCGACGTGCGCACGGTCATGTCCGAGATGGGCATGGCGATGATGGGATCGGGCACCGCCAAGGGCGACGACCGCGCGGTCGCGGCCGCCGAGGCGGCGATCAACAACCCGCTGCTCGACGACGTCAACCTCGCCGGCGCCTGCGGCATCCTCGTCAACGTCACCGCCGGCACCAACCTCACGATGCGCGAGTTCGACGACATCGGCCAGGTCATCCACGAGTTCGCCAGCGAAGACGCGACCGTCGTGATCGGCACCGCGCTCGATCCCGAGCTCAAGGACGAAGTGCGCGTCACCGTGGTGGCGACCGGCCTTAACCGGGCGGTCGCGCGGCAGCCCCTGCGCGAGCATCGCGAGCGCGAGGTGCCGATGTCGCGTCCGACGATGCGCGTGGTGTCCAAGCGGGATGGCACGACCGGCCAGATCGTCGAGGACTACCTCGGCATTCCGGGCCAGCCGATGCGCGCGACGGCGCTCGACCACGCACCGGCGGCGCAGCCGGAAGCGGCGGGCGACTATCTCGACATCCCGGCGTTCCTGCGTCGACAGGCCGACTGACGAACGCTCGGGCGTCCCATCCTGATCCCGCGTTCGCCGCCTGATCGGCGAGCGCGAGGGGATTTCGCCGGCGGCGTTTCGAACACGCCGTCGACGACCACCCGCCATCATGCGGCGCCATGATGGCGGGCGCGGTCGTCGGTGCGGAGGGCAGGGATCGAGCGCGTCATGTTGCGCAAATACAACGGACTGTGGGTTCCATACATCGCTTAACTTTTCTCCACAAACCCGCTGTGCTAACCTCGCCGACGTTTTGTCAGCCCTGCCCCAGGGGTCACACCATAAAAATGATCAGACAGCGCACGCTCAAGAACGTCATTCGGGCGACGGGCGTGGGTCTTCACACGGGCGACAAGGTGTACATGACCTTGCGACCGGCAGCAGTCGATACCGGCATCGTGTTCCGCCGTGTCGACCTGCCCAACCCGGTGGATATCCGCTCCTGTTGCGAAAACGTAGGCGATACCCGCCTCTCCACCACCCTGGTCAAGGGTGACGTCCGCATCGCCACGATCGAGCATCTGCTCTCGGCGATGGCCGGACTCGGCATCGACAACGCCTATGTCGACCTGTCGGCGCCGGAAGTGCCGATCATGGACGGCAGCGCCGGCCCCTTCGTGTTCCTGCTGCAGTCGGCAGGCATCGAAGAGCAGGCCAAGGCCAAGCGTTTCATCCGCATCAAGAAGTCGATCACCGTCCGCGACGGCGACAAGTGGGCCCGCTTCGAGCCGTTCGACGGTTTCAAGGTCGGCTTCTCGATCGACTTCAACCATCCGATGTTCACCAAGCGCACCTCGACCAGCGAGATCGATTTCTCGACGACCTCGTTCGTCAAGGAAGTCAGCCGCGCGCGCACGTTCGGCTTCATGCGCGACATCGAGTACCTGCGCGAGCGCAACCTTGCGCTCGGCGGCTCGATGGACAACGCGATCGTGCTCGACGACTACCGCGTGTTGAACGAAGACGGCCTCCGCTACGAGGACGAATTCGTCAAGCACAAGATCCTCGATGCGATCGGCGACCTGTACCTGCTCGGCCACAGCCTGATCGGCGCGTTCTACGGCTACAAGTCGGGGCACGAGTTGAACAACACCCTGCTGCGCACGCTGCTGGCGGACGCATCGGCGTGGGAAGAGGTCAGTTTCGAGGACGAAAACGCGGCACCCATCTCCTACGCCCATCCGGCGCAGGCGGTATAGTTCCAAGGCACGCGCTGTGCCGTTCGGCACGGCGCGTGGACGCGGCACAGGCATGTGACCGCAGCACAGGCGCTTCGCGCCTGCGGAGAAACGGCGGCGGGGGCCGACCGAGTTACCGCATCGACCACGGCACGACGCCCGGTCCACAAGAAGAAGAAACGGCTTCCGCCAGGAAGCTCATGTTGCGGGGACCACGGGCCGCCCCGGCTCTTGGTCAGGATCATCGGCGATGGACGCCAGGTGCAGGTAAAGGGCCCTCAGTTCCGGGTCCGAGAGAGTGTTTGCCGTCGCGCGCAGGTGGCGCGCGGTGGCAGCGGAAAGAGGTTTCGGTCTTGCCGGTTCCGGGGGAACGGTCGGCAAGGGCGCCACTTTCACGGCGAAACGTTCGACGGTGCCGCCCAAGGCGGTGCGGGCTTCGGCAAGCAAGGCGGATTGATAAAGCCTGATGCGGCTGGCCCATGTCGGACTCGACGCCAGAAAGACGATCCGTCCGTTGCGGATGTCCGCGAGCCGAGTCTCGCGTGCAACCGCCGCGGGCAAGAGATGGCGCAGTCTTTCATCCAGCGCATCCAGCGCGCGCGCCCGGTCGGCGAGCGCGTCGAGGGTGATGCACTCCGCGGCGGGCCGCAGGCCGGCCGCGGGTGTCTGGAGAGGATTGCGGCTTGGCGACATGACGAACACGAACCCGGCAATTCAACGCATGAACATCATTATCGTCCGCAATGCGCATTCGCTGCCACGACGTTTCGACCTCGGCGATCGCCGCAGCCGCGCACTGGCGGCCGCGGCCCTCACCGGATGCGCGCTGCTCTTCGTCGCGATCGGCGCGGCAGCGACCCTGCTCATCGCCGATCCGCGCAACCACGATCTGCGCGAGGTCGGTGCCTTGCGCGAGGCGCTGCAGGCGCAGCGCGAAGAGGTGGCCAATGTCGATCGCGACTCGCGCCGCAACCTCGATGCACTCGCGCTGCAGCTCGGCCAGTTGCAGGCGCAGTCCACGCGCCTCAACGCGCTCGGCGACCGCCTGACCCAGGTCGGCAAGCTCGATGACGGCGAATTCGATTTCGCCTCGGAGCCGGCCTTGGGCGGTCCCGAGGAAGCGAGCGCCGGCCAGGGCAGCCCGCTGCCGTTGCAGGCCGGTGTCGACAACCTGCGCGCCGAGTTCGCGCGCCAGGAAGCGCAACTCGACGTGCTGGAGAACCTGTTGCGCGACCGCAAGATCGACAACGCGCTGCTGCCGAGCGGGATGCCGGTCGCGCAGGGCTATATCGCCTCCGGTTTCGGTGCGCGTACCGATCCCCTCGACGGCCACGCCGGCACGCACATGGGCGTCGACTTCGATGCGCCGATGGGCAGTCCCGTGCTCGCCGTCGCCGATGGCGTCGTCACCTTCGCCGGCGTGCGCAGCGGCTACGGCAACGTGGTCGAGATCGACCACGGCAATGGCTACATGACCCGCTACGCCCACAATTCCGCCTTCGTGGCCGAGGTGGGGAAACGCGTCCACGCGGGCGACACGGTCGCGAAGGTGGGTTCGACCGGCCGCTCGACAGGCCCGCACTGCCATTTCGAGGTCTGGCTCAACGGCCGCGCCGTGAATCCGATGGCCTACGTGAAGTCCAAGCGCGTGGCGCGGGGCTAATCGGTTTCTTCGGCCAGTCCGCCGAAGGAATCCCTCTGTCCGGTAGATCGAACACCGCTTTCCGGCGGTTCGAGGGTGCTAGCGGGCGGATGAAGGAAGGAGGCCATTGAGGACGATGTCATCGAGGCCCCTGGATTGGGCGCTTCGCGCCACTTCCTCACGCCGGGTGAAGGGCGCGACGGAGCGGATTCGATGCGGGGCGGGCAGGGAAGGGCTGCCCTGCCTTGAAAGCCTGTTTCGCGTCACAAACTGGTTTGTATTGAGCCGCAGCCGCCGTATCATCGGCGGTTGTTGTTTTTCGTCGCGCTCCACTTCGCGCGGCCTGTGGCGCGAAAGAACGGACCAGCCGTCCAGGCCGGGCTCTTCAAGGACCGCCTACTCCCCCTGTTCCCTCATTCAAGACGACCCATGCTCAACAGTTTCCTGACGCGCATTTTCGGCAGCCGCAATGAACGCGTGCTGCGCCAGCTCGGCAAGTCCGTGGCCAAGATCAACGCGTTGGAGCCTGAATTCCAGGCGCTGTCCGACGAGCAACTGCGCGGCAAGACGGCGGAGTTCCGCCAGCGCCTGGCCGGGGGCGAGACGCTCGACGGCCTGCTGCCGGAAGCGTTCGCGACCGTGCGCGAGGCCGCGCGCCGCGTGCTCGGCCTGCGCCACTACGACGTGCAGATGATCGGCGGCATGGTGCTGCACTCGGGCAAGATCGCCGAGATGCGCACCGGCGAGGGCAAGACCCTGGTCGGCACCTTGCCGGTGTACCTGAATGCGCTGGAAGGCAAGGGCGTGCATGTCGTCACCGTCAACGATTACCTCGCCAAGCGCGACTCGGCGTGGATGGGCAAGGTCTACAACTTCCTCGGCATGACCGTCGGCGTGGTGTTCCCGAACATGGATCACGGCGACAAGCGCGCCGCGTATGCCGCCGACATCACCTACGGCACCAACAACGAGTTCGGCTTCGACTACCTGCGCGACAACATGGCGCTGTCGGCCGAGCAGCGCTACCAGCGCGGCCTCCACTACGCGATCGTCGACGAAGTCGACTCGATCCTGATCGACGAGGCGCGCACCCCGTTGATCATCTCCGGCCCGTCGGACGAATCGCCGCAGCTCTACGTCAAGGTCAACCGCATCGTGCCGCGCCTGACGCGGCAGGCCAAGGAAAGCAAGCCGGGCGAGCCGCCGGAGCCGGGCGACTATTACGTCGACGAAAAGCAGAAGCAGGTGCACCTGTCCGAGGAGGGCATGGAGCACGCCGAACAGCTGTTGCGCGCGGAAGGCATCATCGGCGAGGACGAAGGCCTGTACGACTCGCAGCACATCGCGGTCGTGCACCACTTGAACGCCGCATTGCGCGCGAACGCGATCTACCAGCGCGACGTCGACTACATCGTGCGCGACGGCGAGGTCATCATCGTCGACGAGTTCACCGGCCGCACCCTGGCCGGCCGCCGCTGGTCCGACGGCCTGCACCAGGCGGTCGAGGCGAAGGAAGGCGTGCCGATCCAGCGCGAGAACCAGACGCTCGCGTCGATCACGTTCCAGAACCTGTTCCGCATGTACAAGAAGCTGGCCGGTATGACCGGTACGGCGGATACCGAAGCCTACGAATTCCAGTCGATCTACGGCCTCGAGGTCGTGGTCATCCCGACGCACCGGCCGATGGTGCGCAAGGACGAGCCCGACGTCGTGTTCCTGAAGTCGGAACCGAAATACGCCGCGATCGTCGAGGACATCCGCGAGAGCCACGAGCGCGGCCAGCCGGTGCTGGTCGGCACCGCCTCGATCGAGATGTCCGAACTGCTCGACGGCCTGCTGGTCAAGGCCGGTATCCCGCACGAGGTGCTGAACGCCAAGCAGCACGAGCGCGAGGCCCATATCGTCGCGCAGGCCGGTCGTCCCGGCGCGATCACGATCGCCACCAACATGGCCGGCCGCGGCACCGACATCGTGCTCGGCGGCAGCCTCGAAGCGGAGCTGCACGCGCTCGGCGAGGACGCTTCCGAGAGCGAACGCGCGAAGGTCAAGGACGCATGGCAGCAGCGCCACGACCAGGTGCTGGCGCTCGGCGGGCTTCGCATCATCGGTACCGAACGGCATGAGTCCCGCCGCATCGACAACCAGCTGCGCGGCCGTTCCGGCCGCCAGGGCGACCATGGTTCGAGCCGTTTCTATCTGTCGCTCGAAGACAACCTGATCCGCATCTTCATGGGCGAGGGCGTCGCGCGCCTGATGCGCATGTTCGGCATGAAGGAAGACGACGCGATCCAGGACAAGATGGTCAGTCGCCAGATCGAGAAGGCGCAGCGCAAGGTCGAGGCGCACAATTTCGACATCCGCAAGCACCTGCTCGAGTTCGACGACACCGCCAACGACCAGCGCAAGGTCATCTACGAGCAGCGCAACGAACTGCTCGACAGCGACAACATCGGCGAGACGATCGCCACCATTCGCCAGGACGTGTTCACCGATCTCGTGCGCCGCTACGTGCCGCACGACTCGATCGACGAGCAGTGGAACATCGCCGGCCTCGACAACGAGCTCAATGCCGAATTCGGCCTGCAGATGAACCTGCCGCGCTGGCTGGAGGAGCAGGACGAGGTGGACGCGAACGGCGTGCTCGAGCACGTGCTGTCCGGCGCCGACCGCATGTTCCGCGAGAAGGAAGCGATGCTCGGCTCCGAAGTCATGCGCGGGCTGGAGAAGCACGTGATGCTGAGCGTGCTCGACAACGGCTGGAAGGAACACCTGTCCAGCATGGACTACCTGCGCCAGGGCATCTACCTGCGCGGCTACGCGCAGAAGCAGCCGAAGCAGGAGTTCAAGCGCGAGGCGTTCGAGCTGTTCGAAGGCATGCTCGGCCGCATCAAGCACGAGATCGTCCAGATGATCGCGCGCGTGCGCATCCGCAGCGAAGACGAAGTCGAGGCGATGGAACAGCAGCAGCGCGCGCAGGCCGAGGCGCAGGCCCGTGCGATGCAGTTCCAGCACGCCGAAGCCGGCGGTTACGCGCCCGTCGAAGGCGAGTCGCCGCAGGAAGGCGAAACCGCCGGCGCCCAGCCGCAGATGCCGATGCACCGCGACGCTCCGAAGGTCGGCCGCAACGACCCGTGCCCGTGCGGTTCCGGCAAGAAATACAAGCAGTGCCACGGCCGCTTGGCCTGAGCGGCATCGTGAAGCCTCCCCTCGGAGGGGAGGCGCGGCTTTCCGGCGTTCCCCTTGATGGGGAGGTCGGGCGGAGAGGGTGTTCATCGACGACCCGGCACCCATGATCCCGCGCGCATGACATCTGTCCCGATCCACGTCGTCGCCGGCGTCCTGCGCGATGCGGACGGGCGTGTCCTGCTCGCACAGCGCCCTTCCGGGAAACACCTTGCCGGACTGTGGGAGTTTCCCGGCGGCAAATGCGAGGACGACGAAGCGCCGGTCGATGCGCTCGCGCGCGAACTCCGCGAGGAAATCGGCATCGTGGTCGAATCGGCACGCCCGCTGATCCGCGTGCCGCATCGCTACCCGGACAAAACCATCGTACTCGACGTCTGGCAGGTGTCGGCCTATTCAGGCGTTCCGCATTCGCGTGAGGAACAGCCGTTGGCCTGGTTCGGGCTGGATGCGCTGGACGGCGTCGCGATGCCTCCTGCCGATCGCCCCGCCATCGCGGCCCTGCGCCTGCCGGACCGCTACCTGATCACGCCATCGTTGCCGCCGATGGATGCCGATGCCGTCATGCACGGCATCGAGCGCGCCTGCCGCCGCGGCATCCGCTTGATCCAGTTGCGCCTGCCGGAATGGCCGCTGGATCGTCTCGCGCGCATCGCACGCAGCGCGCGCAACCTGTGCCAGACCTACGGCGCGCATTTGCTCATCAACGGCGACTGGAAACTTGCGGGTATCCTCGGGCTCGATGGCGTGCATCTGCCGGCGCGTGTCGCGTCGACGCTCGTGCAACGGCCGATGCCCCTCGGCCACTGGGTCGGCGTGTCGTGCCACGACGCCGCCGAAGTCGCTCACGCGATGCGCATCGGCGCCGACTTCGCGACCTTGTCGCCGGTATTCGAAACCCCAGACCATCCGCACTCGGAGCCGCTGGGCTGGGAGGCATTTTCCGAGCTTGCCGCCGCCGCCACGTTGCCCGTGTTTGCGCTCGGCGGCCTCGATGCCGACGATGTCGAGGCGGCGCGGATGTACGGCGCGCAGGGCGTGGCGGGAATACGCGGATTCTGGCCGGCGGAAGGCGCCGGTTGATCCCGGTTCGCGCCTTCGCGAAGTTCCTGCTCCCGGCGCGGGAAGGGAGCAACCGGGAGCCGATCTCAGTCGTCGTCTCGCCGGGTTCGCGCGAGCTCCACATAGCGCGCATGCAGCGCCGCCACTTCAGCATCCAACTGCTCCAGCGTGCCGTCGTTGACGATGACGTCGTCAGCGATCGCCAGCCGCCGTTCGCGCGACGCTTGCGCATCGAGCATCGCGGCGGCGAGCGTCGTCGTGATGCCGTCACGCGAAACCAATCGCTCGATCTGCCGCTCGGGCGGCACGTCGACCACGAGCACGCGGTCGACCCAGTCGTAGTGCGGCGCACTTTCGACCAGCAACGGAACCGCCAGCAGCACGTACGGCGCGGAACTGCGCAAGGCGCGTTCGCGCAAGGCGGCGCGCACCTTCGGATGCAGGATCGCCTCCAGCATGCGTCGCGCCGCGGGATCGGCGAACACGCGCTCACGCATCGCGCGGCGATCGAGTGCGCCGTGCGCATCGAGTGCGCCCGCGCCAAATGCCGCGACGATTTCCGCCAATGCCGCGCTGCCGGGAGCAACCAGTTCACGCGAGACGACGTCCGCATCGATCACCCCGGCCCCGAGTGCCGTGAAGCGATCCGCAACGGCGGACTTGCCGCTGGCGATGCCACCGGTGAGCGCAACGACGAAGGGCGCGGTGTTCATCGTGTTCGATACGATCGGTGCGGCTATTGCAAGCCGAAGATTCGCGCGTAGAACACGTCGAGCCAATCGCCGAACACGAACCACGTCCAGCCGGCCGCGGCGATGAACGGACCGAACGGGATCGGCGTGCTGCGATCCTGCCCGCGCAGCGCCAGCGCGGCGCCACCGACGATCGCGCCAATCAACGACGACAGCAGGATGATCGGCAGCAGGCTCATCGCGCCCATCCATGCGCCGAGCGCGCCGAGCAGCTTGAAGTCGCCGTAGCCCATGCCTTCTTTGCCGGTCGTCAGCTTGAACAGCCAGAACACCGACCACAGGCTGAGATACCCGATCGCCGCGCCGACGATCGCCGTACTCGGTGAAACGAACAGCGGCACCAGCGAAATCAGCAGGCCGATCCAGAGCAGCGGGAGGGTGAGCTGGTCGGGCAGCAACTGCGTACGCGCGTCGATGCCGGAAGCCGCGACCAATACCCAGCTGAACACGAGTCCGGCCGCGAGCGGCCAGCCGAAACCGAACTTCCACGCGATCGCGGCCGACGCCAGCGCGGTCAGCAGCTCGACCAGCGGGTATTGCCAGGAAATCGGCGCCTTGCAGTAGCGGCAGCGCCCGCGCAGCGTGAGCCAGCTCAGCAGCGGGATGTTGTCGAACGCGGACAGCGCGTGCTTGCAGTGCGGGCAATGCGAGCCGGTGAAGACGAGATCCGGCGGCGCGTCCGGCAAGGGTTCGCCGATCGCGACATCGCCCTGCAGCAATTCGCGCGCCTGGCTGCGCCATTCGTGTTCGAGCCTGCGCGGCAGACGCAGGATGACCACGTTGAGGAAGCTGCCGACGAGCAGGCCGAGCAGGGCTGTCAGCGGGATCAACAGGGCAGGTTCACGCAGCCAGTCGGTGTCGATCATGGGACGTAGGTTTGCTGTGCAGTGGGCGGAGCGGTAGCGAATGGCTTTCGACAACCGTACACGAATACGGCGCCCATGCAGGCGCCGTATACGCGAATCATCAAGTATGCGGAAAGATCAGCCGACGACCGCGCCAAGTTTGAAGATCGGCAAGTACATGCCGACGACCATGCCACCAACGACCACGCCGATGATGACCATGATCATCGGCTCGAGCAGGCTCGACAGCGCGTCGACCGCGTTGTTGACCTCGGTCTCGTAGAACTCGGCAATCTTGAACAGCATCTTGTCGAGGGCGCCAGCTTCTTCGCCGATGGCGACCATCTGCGTGACCATGTTTGGGAACAGGCTGGTCTGCTTCATCGCGAGCTGCAGTTGGTGGCCGACCGCCACGTCCTCGCGAATGCGCTTGACTGCGTCGTTGTAGACCACGCTTCCAGTCGCGTTGGCGACGGAATCCAGTGCCTCGACCAGCGGCACGCCGGCCCTGAAGGTGACACCCAAGGTGCGTGCGAAACGCGCGATCGCGGACTGGCGCAGGATCTCGCCGATGACCGGAATCTTCAGCATCATGCGCCCGATGAAATGTGCAAACCGCTCGGATCGATTGTACAGCATGACGATGCCGACAATGGTGCCGCCGACAATCAGCAGCACCATCCACCAGTACGAAACCATGAAGCGCGACATGTTCACGAGCATCTGCGTGAACGCCGGCAGGTCCGCGCCGAAGTTCTTGAACACGCTCTCGAACTGGGGAATCACGAAGATCAACAGGATGCTCGCCACGATAGCCGCGACCGCCAGAACGGCAGCGGGGTAGAACATCGCCTTCTTGATCTTGCCCTTGATATTCTCGATGTTTTCCTTGTAGGTCGCGATCGTGTCGAGCACGGTATCGAGCACGCCGGCCGACTCACCCGCCTTGACCAAGTTCACGAACAACTCGTCGAACTGCACGGGAAACTTGCCGAGCGCCTCGTTCAGCGCCGAGCCGCCTTCGATATCCGTCTTGATGTCCGTCAGCATGTCCTTCATGCGCGGATTGCTCTGGCCGCCGGCGACGATCTCGAAGCCCTGCACCATCGGCACGCCGGCCGCCATCATCGTCGCGAGCTGGCGGCTGAATACCGCGATCTCACGCCCTGTGATCTTCTTGCCGGTCTTGCCGAACAGCGGCTTGCCTTTGGGCGCTACCGTTTGCGGATTGATCCCCTGCTTGCGCAGATCCGCCTTGACCAGACTCGCGTTCTTGCTGACCTGCTCGCCCTTGATCTTGACGCCGCGCTTGTCGATGCCGACCCAGGTAAAGGTCTGCATTTCACCGACTTTCGCGCGCTGCTTGCCGATCTGGCTCGTCGAGGTTCTCGCCTTCACGGCGGAGCTTGCAGTTGCCATGGCTTAGTCCTTGGTGACGCGGTTGATTTCGGCGAGGCCGAGAATGCCCTGCTTGACCTTCAGCAGCGCCGATGCGCGCAAATCGTTGATCCCCTCGGCGCGAGCCTGCTCGGCAATTTGCAGTGCGCTGCCGCCGGCGAGGATGATCTTCTGGATCGCCTCGGTCATCGGCATGACCTGGTAGATGCCCGTTCGACCTTTATACCCTTCGTTGCAGCCTGAACAACCGACTGCGTCGAAGATCTGCAAACCTGCATCGATGTCGGCCTGCGTGAAGCCTTCTGCGAGCAGCGCAGCGGGCGGCAGCTCGATCGGCTTCTTGCAATCGTGCAGGCGTCGCGCGAGGCGCTGCGCGATCACGAGCGATACCGACGAGGTGATGTTGTACGGCGCGATGCCCATGTTCATCAGGCGCGAGATCGTCTGCGCGGCGTCGTTCGTATGCAGGGTCGACAGCACCATGTGACCGGTTTGCGCCGCCTTGATCGCGATCTCGGCGGTCTCGAGGTCTCGGATTTCGCCGACCATGATCACGTCCGGATCCTGGCGCAGGAACGAGCGCAGTGCTGCCGCGAACGTCATGCCGCGCTTGGTGTTCTGCTGCACCTGGTTCACGCCGGCGAGACGGATTTCGACCGGATCCTCGACCGTCGAGATGTTGCGGCCTTCGGTGTTGAGGATGTTCAGCGCGGTATAGAGCGAAACCGTCTTGCCCGAGCCGGTTGGCCCGGTCACCAGCACCATGCCGTAGGGCTTGTCGATCGCATCGAGGAAGAGCTTCTTCTGCTCGTCCTCGTAGCCGAGCTTCTCGATGCCCATCTTCGCTGCGGATGCATCGAGGATACGCAGCACGATCTTCTCGCCGAACAAGGTCGGGCAGGTGCTGACGCGGAAGTCGATCGACTTGGTCTTCGACAGGTTCAGCTTGATGCGGCCGTCCTGCGGCACCCGCTTCTCGGCGATATCGAGGCCGCTCATGACCTTCAGGCGCGAGGAGATGCGTGGGTTCAACTTCACCGGCGGCGCAGCGACCGCGCGCAGCATGCCGTCCATGCGGAAGCGCACGCGGTAGGCGGTTTCGTAGGGCTCGAAATGGATATCGGAGGCACCACGCTTGATCGCATCGACCAGCACCTTGTTGACGAATTTGACGACGGGTGCATCTTCGGTCGAGTTCGCATCGATGCCGGTCGATTCGCCATCCTCGTCGACGGCGCCGAGATCGAGATTTTCCAACCCCTCGGTGTCTTCCAGTCCGGTGATCGAAGGACCCGTCGCGTTGAGCGCCAACTCAATCGCGCGATCAAGCTGTCCTTCATCGATCAGGATCGGCTCGATCAAATGGTTCGACTGGAACTTGATCTCGTCCAGCGCCCGCAGGTTCGTTGCATCGGATACGCCGACGAACAAGCGGTTGCCGCGCTTGAACAGCGGCAAAGCCTTGTGCTTGGTGACCAGATCCTCGCGCACCAGCTTCATCGGCAACTGGCTTGGATCCAGCGCCTCGATATCCAGCAGCGGCATGCCGAACTCGGCCGACGAAGCCATTGCAACCTGACGGCTGGAGACGAGGCTGTTCTCGATCAGCCACGCGCCAAGCGGGATCTTCTGGCGCACGGCATCATCGACTGCCTTGCGTGCATCGTTCTCCGCCAGCGCGCCTTCGGCCACCAGCCGGCGTGCGATGCCCGAAAGCCCCGCAAGCGGTGGGGTACTCATCTGCGTCGCCATAGGAATTTGCCGTAAGCCCCTGAAGTGGCGTACGAATGTAACGCAAATTAAACGGATTGAACATGACGAATCCGACCTTTCGGCAGCGCCGTGAGCCACGTTACGGGTTCTGCGACCAAGGTCACAGGAGCCGCATTCGCCGAGCCATTCGTGTCGCGATTCCGAACCAGCACGCTATGATCCCGCTTCGCTCAGGGGAGCCTGCCTCTTGAATCTCAGCATCGTCCTGCCTGCCAAGAACGAAGCCGCTGCACTGGCGGGGCTATTGCCTCGCCTCAAGCTGGCTCAGCCTGGCGCGGAAATCATCGTGGTCGATGACGGCTCGACCGACGATACGGCGACGGTCTGTGCAGCGAACGATGTCATCGTGCTTTGCAGTCCGTACTCGATGGGCAACGGCGCCGCGATCAAGCGCGGTGCGCGCGCCGCGACCGGCGACGTCATCGTATTCATGGATGCCGACGGTCAGCACGATCCGGTCCTGATCGAGCGCCTGTTGCAGCGGCTGGACGACGGCTACGACATGGTCGTCGGCGCGCGCAGTGCCGACGGCCAGGCCAACTTCCATCGCGGCCTCGCCAACACGCTCTACAACTGGCTCGCCAGCCGTATGACCGGCTTCGATGTGAAGGACCTGACCTCCGGCTTCCGCGCGGTGCGCGTCGACAAGTTCCGTGAGTTCCTGCACCTGTTGCCGAACGGCTTTTCCTACCCGACCACCAGCACGATGGCATTCTTTCGTAGCGCATACCCTGTCGCCTACGAACCGATCCCGGTGCACAAGCGCGTCGGCACCATCAGCCACATCCGCCCGTTGAAGGACGGAATTCGCTTCCTACTGATCATCTTCAAGATCGCGACGCTGTATTCGCCATTGAAGCTATTCGCGCCGGTCGGTGCTGCGTTCTTTTTGCTGGGGCTCGCGCACTACATTTATACGTTCGCAACCGCACACCGTTTCACAAACATGAGCATGCTGCTCTTCAGTGCTGCAGTGATCGTATTCCTGATTGGTTTGATCTCTGAGCAAATCACTTCGTTGACGTACCGGCGTGACAGCTGAACATCGACCGATCCAGCAGTCTGGCGCGCCGCGTCGCGTACTTTTCGTAAGTACGTCTTTCCCTCGCGATGGCTCCGATTGGCGTGGGATCTTCATGGCCCATGTCACCGCAGCACTTGCCCGCAATGCGAACGTCCGACTTGCGCTTTGGGCGCCACCTGGTGACGTGGGTGCGCGAGTAGAACGCGCTACCACGCCACGGGAATCAGAATGGCTCGGCATGCTGATGGAGCGGGGAGGCATTTCGCACTGGTTACGTTCCCGCCCTGCGTCTGGGGGCGTTGCTGCCTTGAAGTTGTTGCGGCTGCTGCGTGGTGCATACCGGCGACAGCGCGGCAATGTAGACCTGTATCACGTCAATTGGATGCAAACGGCGCTGCCGTTGCCCGCCGATCACAGGCCTGTATTGATCACGGTGCTGGGCAACGACATGAAATTGATGAGGCTGCCGTTGATGCGCAACCTGTTGCGGCGTGTGATGCGCGAGCGGAAGGTCGCGATATGCCCGAACGCGTCCTGGATGGAGGAGCCGCTGAAGGAAGCATTTGGGGATCTTGCTGCCGTCCTGCCGGTTCCATTCGGGATTGATCCGCGATGGTATGCCGTTCAACGCGACGTGGACGCGCTGCGGCCGTATCGTTGGTTGGTCGTGACCCGGCTTACAGTGGCCAAGCTCGGTCCTTTGTTCGAATGGTCTGAATCCTTATTCCGAGGAGCGGCGCGGGAGCTCCATTTGTTCGGACCCATGCAAGAGCAGGTATCCGTTCCGGATTGGGTCCACTACCACGGCTCGGCCACGCCAGAACAATTGGCGGACGACTGGTTTCCCCACGCATCCGGATTGATCACGTTGAGCGAACATGCCGAGGGCCGGCCGCAGGTGATGCTGGAGGCGATGGCTGCCGGCCTTCCGATCATTGCCTCAAAGATGCCGGCCCATGCCGATATCGTTTCGCATGGGATCACCGGCGCGTTATGCGAAAGTTCGGTGGGTTACGCCGACGCGCTGCGTGAATTGGAAGATCCGGACGCCAATCGCCGTTGTGGTGAAGCGGCGCGCAGCTGGGTATCGCGCGAGATCGGTACCTGGAACGATTGTGCCGACCGTTACGTGCGCATCTACGGCCGCTTGCTGGGGGATGTCCATGACTGATGCCGTCCTGGTCCTTGGTGCGAGCGGGTTCGTGGGCCAGTGTCTCGTGCGCGCCTTGAGGTTGCGCGGTGAGCGCGTCATTGCCGCAAGCCGCCGCGAGATGGATCATCTTGAGCCTGGCGTCGAAGTCCATGTTCGCGCGTTCCGCGAAGCGCAAGATTTTCTGCCGATCCTGCCGCGCTGCCGGGCGGTAGTCCACGCCGCTTCTGCTTCCACGCCCGGCAGTTCCGCTGGTTGTCCGCTCGCGGAGTTGGATGGAAATCTGCGCCCCACGTTTGCATTGTTGCAGGCGCTGCAGGAGTTTCCGGCCATACCGTTGCTATACATTTCCTCGGGAGGCACGTTGTACGGCCGCTCGGCGAACGGCCCTGCTGACGAATCCACCCCCGTCTATTCACCCTCATACCATGGTGCGGGCAAGGTCGCGGCAGAACATTTCATCGAGGCCTGGTGCAATCAGTTCAATGCCGCTGCCACTGTGCTGCGGCCATCCAATCTGTATGGCCCGGGGCAGCGTGAGCGCGCGGGATTCGGCATCGTACCTGCAGCGTTGGGAAAGATCGTACGCAATGAAGCTCTACACGTTTGGGGTGATGGCTCTGCGCAACGCGATTACCTGTACATCGACGATTTCGCCCGCTTGTGCATGGCCGTAGTCGATGCAGGACGGCATCCTGGATATCGTCTCTTCAACGCCTGCAGCGGTGACAGTGTGTGCCTCGACCACTTGATCGCGATGATCGAGAAAGTGACTGGAAAAACGCTGCGGCGCAGCTATGACGCAAGCCGCCGTGTGGATTCGCCAAGTGTAAGAATGCAAGCGATACGTGCGAGTCAGCAATATGGGTGGACTTCAAACGTCCAATTGCCAGAAGGACTGGAGCGGACATGGCGCTGGTTCAGCACTATCCCGCACTGAGTCCGCCAGATTCCCCGGTATGTTCGGTCTGCATCGCCAACTACAACGGAGTGGCGCTGCTCGCTGACTGCATCGAGTCGGTGTTGGCGCAGCAAGGAGGCATGTCGGTAGAAATCCTCGTGCACGATGACGCGTCAACCGACGGCTCCGTTTCATGGCTCCGTGAGCATTATCCTCAAGTCGAACTGCTCGCCAGCAGCGAAAATGTCGGCTTTTGTGTCTCCAACAATCGCATGGCCGAGCGGGCGCGCGGCGGATACGTCTTGCTGCTCAACAACGATGCTGCGCTGCAGCCGGACGCGCTCGAGACCTTGTTACGCGAGGCAACTCAGTCACTCCAAGCGGGGATTTTCACCTTGCCCCAGTACGACTGGACGAGTGGCGCGCTGGTAGATCGTGGGTGCCTGCTCGACCCTTTCTACAACCCCGTTCCGAACCTAGACCCTTCGCGGACAGATGTGGCGATGGTGATAGGCGCTTGCCTGTTCCTGCCGCGCGCTCTGTGGAATGAGCTGGGAGGCTTCCCGGAATGGATCGATTCGATTGGCGAAGATTTATATCTATGCTGCATCGCGCGCCTGCGCGACGTGCCGGTGAGGGCAGTTGTGCGGAGCGGTTACCGTCACAGGCAAGGCGCGAGTTTTGGAGGCAACCGTGCCGGCGACTTTGGCCTGCACACTACGTATCGTCGACGCGCATTGAGTGAACGCAACAAAACCGCGGTGATGGCGATCTGTACTCCGCCCCCCCTTGCGTGGCTCCTGCTCGGTGCCCACATTGCGCTGCTCGCTGTCGAAGGCATCTTGCTAAGCCTGCTGCGACTGGACTGGCGAATCTGGGGCAGGATTTATGGGGCAGCGCTGACCTACGCCATCCGTGCGCCGTTCACGTTGCGACAGTGCCGATGCGAGGTGCAGGCCACACGGCGTATCAACCTGCGCACCTACCTGCACGCCTTCACATGGGTACCGCGCAAGCTTTCACTGCTTTGGCGGCATGGCGTGCCGCGCGTCCGCTGATGCTGGCGTTCTCAAGGCTTACGGAATAGGAAGAACGGTTCGGACGCGTTGACGCCCATTATGAAGGGGGTCACGTGGGGCAAGAGTTCCTCATGTTGATGAACATGTGATTCAAATCCGACGGCGACGATACGGTCGACGATGTCGCGCCCGAACAGGCGCACATGGTCTTCCTGGCCATAGGCCTGTAGGCGCGCATCCGGACCGTCGATGCCCGGATCCTCCCACGTGGTGTGCAGCTTGGCGCTGTACGGAGTTTGCAGGATGGCGAAGCCGCCCGGTGTGAGCACGCGTACGACTTCGCGCAATGCCTTTGCTTCGTCACCGACGTGCTCCAGTACATGGTTGGCAATGACGAGATCGAATGCAGTATCGCCAAACGGGATGGATTCGATATCCACCTTCACGATGTCGGGATTATCCGGGTACAGGTCGCAGCGGACGTATTCCATGGGCTTGGCTGCCACGATCAGCGGCCACAGGCGTCGCTCGGGTGCGAAGTGCAGTACACGCATTCCGCGTAGCCGATCGAAGATGCCTGCCGCGCGCATGTAGAGCAGTAGATGGCGTTCCCGGTCGTGCGCGCCGCAGCGCGGGCATTCAAAGTGATCGACGTCGCTGCCGATTACGCCCAGCGCATGCATCAATGGAGCCGCCCCGCGTGATCCCTGCCGGTAGGGCATGAAGCGCCAGATGGCATGACCGCAGGCGATGCAACGGCGGCTGCCGCCCGGAAGCCATCCGGCGAGCGCATACGGAACGATCTTTGTGAGTTGCAACGCCATTCGTCAGTGCCGATAGAGGATGTGGCGATGATTGCCCCCGAGGAGGCGCCCGACAAGCATCTTTCCCGCTATCCGCACAATGGCCGATGTCATCAGTGCACTGGTACGCAGCGGCCCGTAGGGTGAGGCGGCAAATACCCGCGAGGCCCATGAGCGGAAGAGGCGGGCGTCGTGGGTGCGTAGGGCGCGGAAAAACACCCTGCGCAGGAAGTCGGCCAGGCCATGCGCGTAGTCATCATCCGCAACCAGATCCCGCGGTACGCTCTGGATGGCCTGCCAGTACAACTCACGCACAGCCTCATTCATGCCGAAAACCATCGAGCCCTGCGTGTTCACGCGGTAGGCCGCCAATGGCTCGCCGATATGCCCCAACCACCCCCGTTGCGCCAGCCACAGGTGCGCCTGATAGTCGATCTGTTCCGTAATGTCCCTCCATCCGTGAATGTATTCCACACGGAATAGCACTGAGCTGTTGTTTAGAGCGTTGCCACGCCGCAACAGCCCTGCAAGATCGAAGCAGGCATCGCCGACGTCGTTGAACAGACCAATCCGGTTGGTGGCATCGTCCACGGTGATGGCGTTGGAATAGACCCCCGCGCAGCCGGGATTTTCCTGCAGGTACGCGAGTTGCCTTGCCAGTTTTCCGGGTAGCCAGTAGTCGTCGCCATCGACTCGGGCAACGAACTCTCCGTCGACGCATGAAAGCAGGTCGCACATGTTGGCAGCGGCGCCAAGGTTCGATCCACGCAGGCAGTGCTTCAGGCGCGGGCTGTACTCTTCCGCCAGCAGCCGTATTACGTCGCTGGTGCCATCAGTTGAGGCATCATCGCCGACCATCACCTGCACGTTTGCATCCACCTCCTGATCGAGAATGCTGCGCAGGCAGGTCTCGATCAGATCGCGTTGATTGTAGGTTGCCACGCAGACGCTCACGGTCGGGTGTTTCATGCCGCGTCCCTCGTCAAGCGGTCTATCCTGTTTGTGCGCAATGCTTTCAGTAGATCCATCAGCTCGCGCCATGCAGTCACTTTTGCTAGCTTCGCGATGCCGAAGTAAGCAACGGCAGCGAAGATGACGGCGCTGAGCAGGGCGAGGAATGGGTTCACGGTCCAACGTGATGCAGCCAAGGCGATGGCGGTTGAAACGAGGGTAAGCAGAAAGGTGGCTGCCTGGTCGTGGAGTTGCGCGAACATGCTGTATCCGATTAGGCGCCCTGAATAGTGGGTGTTGATGGCGACACACAAGATGCTGGACGCTAGGACGGCCCATGCCACTGCTTGCACACCGAAGAGGCTGGCGACCACGATCAGGGGGATCGATATCAGCCCTTTGACCACTTCCAACCGGAAGACTAGATCGGATCGCCCGAGTGCGCTGATGGCCGCCAGATTCAGGACGTGCAATGGCCAGAAGACTGTGGACAGCGCCAGGATGCCGAGGATAGGGGCGGCAGGTGCCCAGCGCTCGCCGTACAGCGCGGCGACGAGTGGATCGGCCACAGCCGCAATGCCGATCATGCTCGGGACGAACACGAACAGGGAGACCCGTAGGGACAGGCGCATTGCGCCAAGGAGCTTGTCGGGCTGATCGGTAACGGTGGAAAACACCGGCAATCCCACTCGGTTGAGCAAGCTTGCCATGAATTGCGCCGGCGCCTGCTGCGTTTCCTGCGCCAATGTGTAGAACCCAAGCGCGCGAGCATCGAACATGCGTCCGATCAGCAGCGATTGCAGGCGAACCGACAGGGTGTTTATTGCGTTTGCCAGCAGCATGTAGCCGCCGAAGCGGAACAGGCGGTGAAACGCAAGACGGTCGAATCGTCCCCGTGGATACCAGCCAGACAATATCCACAACAGTAGTGCGCGCATACCCGCGCCGGTCACCGCCTGCCATACAAGGCTCCACACTCCGGCGCCATGCCAAGCCAGGAACAGCACCAGTCCTCCCGACACAACCGATGCGGCAAGTTCGGCACCTGCGCGTGTGCGGAAGTCGAGCCGCAATGCCAGCAAGGCGTTTGGTACTGCGGCCAGAGCACCCAACGGCAGCACTACCAACAACAGGCGCATGAGTGCCGTCAGGGGCGGGCGCGAATAGAAGCTGGCGATTGCGGGTGCGGCGACCCATAGTGCCGCGGCCAGCAGCACAGCCATCCCTGTACTCGTCAGGAATACGGTAGTTTCGTCATCCGCGGTCGTGCGCTGCTTCTGCACCAGCGCAGTGCCAAGTCCACCATCGACCAGCAGTGCCGCCAGCGCGGTGAAGACCAGCAGCATTGCCATCAAGCCGAAATCCGCTGGGTCAAGGAGGCGCGCCAGCACGATGGCGACCACGAACTGGACGCCGTAGCGAGTGAGGATTTCGACAGCACTCCACCAAGTGGCGCTCGCTGCGCGTTCGGTTAGCGAGGGCATGGAGCTTGGCTTATCTAACGCTACCAATGCACATCAACCGCTCACTGCTTTCAAGATACTTCAGGCCGCTGTCCATTAGGCAGGCGCGTACGGCAGCGGGATCGGTCACGCCGCTTCTGATCAGCAGATCTTCGTGATGCTGCTTGCCCTTGCCTACTGGCACGACCGTTACGTTGTGGCATGTCTCGCGCATCAGAGCTGATATTTCTTCCATCTCGAAGAAGCGAATGTCGTACAACGGGTCGTCAGCCTTCTTGCGATCGAAATAGTCGACGAACTGCTTGTTGTGCGCGTTATGCACCGTTGCAATCATTCGACTACGCGAGACGCGCGCCTGCTCTGTCGCCAGCTCCCTAATCTGCGTGTCCGAGAAAAGCACCCAAAATCCGTTGTGATAGGTAACGTCAAACGCCTTGTCAGCGAACGGCATGGAAAATGCGCTTGCGTGATGGATGCTGTCGGTGAACTCGAGGAACTGGCGTTTGGCCCGCTCGACGGCCTCCAGTGAAAAATCCATGCCTTCGCAGTCAATGCCGCGCCTGCGAAGCTCGGCCATATCGCGAAAGCTGCCCGCGCCAATCTCCAGTACATGCTGCTCGCCAGCTACGAGCATGGCATGAATGTAATAGGCATGTCGGAGGTCGTTCTGGTAGTGGTCGAAAATGTCAGCCCATTTCTTATCCCAGTCATCGCTGCTGGATCCCGGGTCGAGGTTGCGAAGCTGCATGGTCTAGTCCTGTGAGGGGTATTCGACAAGGCCCCGCGCATACACCATGTCTGGGGGCGGTGCGCAAGGCTCTATCTGTCCGCCGTCGAAGCAGCGCAGGTGATTGGACACCATGTCGTAGCCAGAAATGATACTGAACGCTACACCTGCGGAAAAACGCGGGTTTACGTCCATCAGCAAGGGAGTGCCATCGACGATCAGAAACTCGATGTTGATACAGCCGTGCATATCAAGGACGTTGGCGGCTTCCAGCGCCAGCGCATCGCATACGTGTCCGGGCTTCATGCGGACGGTCATGCCTGCACCGTTCGGGGTGCGCAGCAGCTCCCGTCGCGTCATTGCTGCCGATCTGCGGCCATCGGGCTGGCGCACTACATCCACGACAAATACATCGCCAATGCAATGTGGCTGGATAACATAGTCTTGATCGGAAAGCCTGTCGCGCCAGAATTGCAGTGCGGCAGCATCTGGGACATTTGCTTGCCCTTCGCTGCTTCTGCCATGGCGCGGCTTGGCGAGCAATGGATACGAAAAGCCGGAGAGCACCTCATCCCGAAGGTCGGCCGTCCGAATTGGACGAATGCGTGGGTGGCCGGTGAAGCAATGATGGAGAGCAAGCTTGTCGCGTGCCGTGCGTATAGCCGGCTGTGGCGAAATGCAGAGTGTGACGCCCAAGTCATTGAAGCGTTGCCTATTCGCCGACAACGCATCCACCTCGGGATCGGTCAGCGGAATGACGTGGCTGATCCGCTCGTCCTTGCAGATTTCGAGGAGACGGGCGACGTAGGGCTGCGCATGCCGTGCCGATGGAACCTGATGGAACCTTTCTACTAACCGCGACGCCGCCGTCCATTCCTTCGGATGCATGTTGCAACCCACGGCCACTGCATCCGGCTGCCGGGTGATGGCTTGAATGACGGCTTCCGCCGACATCGAACCGATGGCGGTTACCAGATACCTCATGGCGCCGAAGTAACCGCCCGGATCACGTCGCTAACGGTCTGAATTTGTGAGGTGGAGATATTGGCTCCAGCGGGCAGCACCAACACGCGCTCTGCTACGGCAATCGTGCTGGAAAGCATCAATCGCGCATGCGGAAACAGGTCGCGATACGGCTGCATCATGTGACAGCCTGGCCAAAAGTATTTGCGCGCGAGGATGTTCTCGGCATGCAGCGCGTCGATGATTTCGTCGCGGGAGGCCCGGCAGTCATCGCCTACTTCCAGCACCACATAGTGGTGGCTGTTGCGGTCCATCGGCTCGTAATCGAGTACGTCGATGCCGGAAACGCTGGCCAACTCCCGCTTGTAAGTAGCGTGAATGCTGCGGTTTGCGGCCACGATGTCGTCGAATCCTTCCAGATTCGCCAGCCCCATCGCCGCGCACACTTCGATCATCTTGCCGTTGGTGCCCGGGTGGATGACGTTGTCGTAGCCCTTGAAGCCAAAGTTGCGCATCAGGCGCATGGCTTCGGCCAGTTCGTCGTCATCGGTTGTGACGGCGCCGCCTTCCATGGTGTTGAACGCCTTGGTGGCGTGGAAGCTGAAGACCTCGCATTCGCCGAAGCGGCCAATGGATTGGCCCTTGTAGCTGCTGCCGAACGCATGGGCGGCGTCGAACATGAGTTTCAATCCATGCTCGTCCGCAATGGCTTGCAACGCATCGACCGGCGCTGCGCGACCCCACAGATGCACGCCGATGATACCGGTCGTGCGGGGAGTGATCATGCGTCGCACCGCATCGGGATCGAGATTGTGCGTAGTGGGATCGATGTCGGCGAATACCGGGGTAATGCCTTGCCAATACAGTGCGTGTGCGGTGGCGACGAAAGTCCACGAGGGCACGATCACCTCGCCGGTCATGCCCAATGCGCGGATCGCGATCTCTAGCGCAATCGTGCCATTGCACATCGCCATGCAGTGCTTCACCCCAAGTCGCTCGGCGATTCGTCGCTCGAACTCGGCAACTTGCGGGCCGTGGTTGGTCAGCCAATGGTTGTCGAGGATGGCCTCTACATGCTTGAGGAAGGTCGTGCGATCGCCAATGTTTGGCCGGCCTACATGCAAGGGTTGCTCGAACGCCGGCCGCGCACCGTTGATGGCGAGGTCAGCCAGGGAGTTGATCTCTTTCATGCGATATCGTTGCCAATCTTGCGAGCGAGGTGGCTTGAACAGGCAAGGTGGGGATGTCCTCACCTTGCCGAACTGCTGCACAACTGCAATGCAGTCTTATAGCAGGCATGCCGTGCGTCCGGCGATGCCCGCCTCTTCCAGTGTGTCCCAGCGCCCAGTTCTGTTGGCGAGCCGACGGATCACGCGATCGGGGGCTTGGCGAGGTGATGGCTGCCGACAGGGGAATCGTCGCTGGTCGGAGGTTGATCGACGTGCCTGGCGTCAGGTCGTCGGCAAATGTCGGGACCAGCCGGAGGGGCTTTGCATCAGCCTGTTACGGGAAGGCGTGCCGAGTGAATCTTGTTGAGTTGAGCGGTGAAATGTTGCCGGCGCTTTTTACCCCATTGCCACCACCATGTTCCTAGCGGCAAGACGTTGGAAGAAACTGGCCCGGAATCGTCGTACTGTGACATTTCCAGTCGATCGTGGCGGACTGCAGTGTTGGGGTAAGCAACAGCTTCTTGCCGGCGATCTTCGCATTGGCTTGGTTGCCGAATGTTGCTTCCACGTCGGTTCCGGTGACTTCGACGCCGGTCACGTAGTTTCCGACGATGCTGTTCGGAGCGGCCAACCCGGCGGACGTATTGTTCGGCGGCATGTAGCCCTTCTGGGATACGAAATCCCAGACCGCACCGCGCACCCCGTCCGCAAGCGTAATGCCTTCGGCAACTTGCGCACGAACCAGGTAGTCCTGGTAGGCGGGCAAGGCGATCGCGGCGAGCACTGCGATGATGGCCACGACGACCATGAGTTCGATGAGCGTAAAGCCCCTGGCGATGGCGTTTGACATGAGATGCCCGCAATCCATGTAGTCGGACGACAGGAAGGCAGCTTTCGTGCCAATGTCATTCCGACGATGGTTCGGCGTGCATCGTGTCCGGTTCAGTACTGCTCGGTAATGGTGCCTGCGCGGACATGCGTTGCCGCAATGCGGCCATCTGATCGGCATAGCTGCCTGGGCGAACACGGCGGAGTAGCTTCTGGAACTCGTCTTGCGCTTCCGCGCTGCGGCTGAGATCGAGCAGGAACCCGATCAGGTTCAACTGGTACTGCACATCCCCGGTAGCGGCTGCGTCGCGAACCGCTTGCAGCGCTAGTTCCGGATCATGCATCCGGTTTTGCGCGAAGATCGCGTAGCTGTAGAGCATGGATGGCGAGGGGCGCGGATGGGAGATCGCGGCCAGATACGTGCGCAACATGTTTTCATCATCGAGCACGCAGCGTCCTTCACGTTGGCAGGCGGTGAGCGACTTGATTGCACTGTCGTCTTCGGGTGTGGGCGGGCGGCGCTTCAGTTTGTCGATCATGCTTTGCCACCATGCGACTTCGATCGGGCGCTCGGTTCGCGAGGCAACCATGATGAGGCCGACTTCAGGCAGCACGCTCGCGCGCGGCACACGCGCAGCCTGCTCCAGCGCATCGATCGCGCGCGGCACATTCGCCGAGTCCTTGCGGTAGCCGCTGAGCAGCACATAGGTCCGGCCGAGGTCGTAGGTGGCGCGCGGCGATTGCGGGTGGCGCGCGGCTTCGTTGACGGCGAACAGAACCGGGTCACCCCATATCGTTGCGCGCATGAACAGTGAGCCGGCGCACAACAGCAGCAACGCGGCGACGGTAGCGATACGCGCCAACGGGAGGCGCGGCCGGGCGGTGATCGGCCACACCAGGCTGATTGCGGCCAGCAGCAACCCCGCGGACGCAAAATAGTTGCGATGCTCGAACACGAGCTCGAGCGGAAGGATGTTCCCCGTCAACGCATGCGCGGCCAGGAACCAGCCCAGGCCCAATGCGGCGAGCGGGCGCCGCTTCCTCAGGAAAACTGCGGCAACAACGATGGCCAGCAATCCGATAATGGAAAACAGCGTAGCCGGCGGTGTCAGCAAGCCGGTCGAAATCGGGTAATCGTCGTGATAGAAGCTGAAGAATCCAGGCAGTGGACACAGCGTCCATGCGGCGTAATCGAGCAGCACACGCGGTTCGGTCAGCAGCCGCTGCGCCAAGGTGAATGCGCGGAATGAGTACACGCCATCGCCGAGCACGCCGGGAAGCAACCACGCAAGTCCCAGTGCGCCGGGAATGATGAGGAAAACGCAGAAAAACGCCAACAGGCTGGCGCGCGGTCGACGCAGGCTCCCAAGCACGGTCAGTTCAAGCACGGCCGCATAAAGCGGAAGCAGGACCGCGGACTCTTTCGCCGCCACTCCCAGCACGGTGCAGGCCGGTACGGCCAGCCACAAGCGCCAGCCGGCGCCACTCTCGTTTCGCGACTGTCGTTGCCGCGCGTCCAGATAGAACCAGAGGCCGAGCAGGACGAACACCTGCGCCAAGCTCTCCATTCGTTGCACGACAAATAGCACCGCACCGAGATTGATCGGATGTGCCACCCATGCCGTGGCGACGATGGCAGGCAGCCATGCGCAGGTGCGGGCCTCGGCTCGGCTGTCTGCAGGGCAGGCGATCCGCACGATCCGCCTGAGTACGACGAACAGCAACCACCCGTTCAGCAGGTGGATCGCCAGATTCGTGGCCTTCATCGGCGCTGGGGCTAGGCCGGTGAAGAAGTGGTTCAGCGCAAAACTCAGCGACGCCAGCGGGCGCTGGAATTCGCTCGCGGGCGATGCCCACATGGCTTGCGTCCAAGCTCGGGCCGTTGAGGTCGTGACGTGCACGTCCTGGTTGTCGACAATATTGGGGTAATCGTCGAACAGGAAGGTGCCCGCCAATCCGGGCTTATAGAGCAACGCGACCACAACGAGCGCCAGCGCCATGAGGATCGTGCTGCGAACCCGTGCGCGCTGCGCGGAAAGCGCGATTTCGGTACTGGAATCCATGCGGGCGTCGGAGGGCGGGAAAAAAGAAAGGGCCGCACTGGGCGGCCCTTCGGTATGTCAGCGCAATCAGTCGATTACGGACGGCATGCGGTCGGCAGGTACTTCGCTGCAACGTCCGTACCGGTCCTGCAGTCCCACGTAACGCTGCCGCCCTCGTCCTTCGGCGTGAACACAAGCTTCGAGCCGCTGATCTTGGTGTTGGCTTCGTTGCCGTATTCCGCCGTGATGACGCCATCAGTGCCAACGGTGGTCGTCGCGACGTACTTGCCGGTGATGCTGGCGGCAGCCGAGAGACCGGCCGACTCATTGCTCCCCGGGAACGTCCCGCGGTTGCTATAGAACTCGGCTACGGCCGTCTTGGCACCGTCCGCGAGCACCGCGCCTTCCGAAACCTGCGAGCGGATCAGGTAGTCCTGATACGCCGGCAGCGCGATCGCGGCCAGGATGGCGATGATCGCGACGACGATCATCAGTTCGATCAGGGTGAAGCCCTTCTGGATGTTCTTCATGTTGGTTCCTCAGGTATGGGTGAAACGGATTGCCCCTTGAGCCGCCAACCTTGCCAGGCGGGCCCGCTTGTCCGCGATCGTGGATTTCCGGCGATCGGCGGCTCGCAGGGGACATACAGCAGCTTCCGTGCCAACCCGGATCATCCGATGAACGGTAGATTTTTCCGAGTTGGGGTCTCGAGGTGAGACGCGGTTCTCTAGTGGATGGACAATGCTCGCGGAAATTGTCAGGTAGTGACGAAGATCGCGCGAGAATCACGTCGCCAGCTTGAAATATGTGATGAATATCGCTGTTTTCTTTGCGAATTGTGACATTCGTCGCAACTTCGCCTGCCGAGCTTTCCCGTGAAACTCACCACGGATCGATCGGCAGTGCGTCGAGAACCTGCCCGGAAGTTCTGTCCAGCAGCATGACAAGGCTCTTGGTCTGCGTGGTCAGCGGCAGCCATGCGATCGTAGCGGCATCGCGGTTGTGCCCGTGGAGCCAGTCTTCCAGCAGCGGCGCCGCCTCGGGGCGTACCTTGCGCAGCACATCGAGCGGCTTCGCCCGGGCGAGCATGCTCTTTGCCGTTTGGGCGTAGTCGACGTAGTACTTCGGGAACTGCTCGATGTCCTTGCCGGCTGCGCCGCTGAAGACCAAGTCGTTGTGCGATTTGGTGTCCTGCGGCATTTCGACACCGACCAGTTTCGGGCCGGTCCACGAAACCGACTGGAACTCGGGCTTGCTGCCTTGGGCGAGGTCGGCCGCATCGAGGTCGTTCGCTGTGACCAGCGTGAAGCGGTCGACCGCAGCGACGATGAAGGCGGGTCGCGCGCGCGTCACCACCGAAAGACCGTAGGTGAGAGCGCAGGCCTGCATCACGGCGATCACGGCGAGGTCGAATTTCAGTCCCTTCTTGCCGGACCGGAAGATGACCAAGGTCAGCAGCGGGCCTAGCACGACGTCCACACCGAGCAGCAGCAGTACCAGTTCGCCGGCGCCGGCGGCTTGGCTGTATGGCGCCGGATACCACACGCCGAAGATCAATGCAGCCGCGGCGAGGCCGATCGCGACGCTGATCGAAAGATGGATGGCTGCGGCTTTCCAGCGGGACATGGGCGACTCGTGCGTGCGCGATGACCGGCGGCATTTTTCCGATTGCGTGGGGGGCTGGCAAGATCGACGCGCACAGCGCGGCGGGTTTGGGATTGGGGGCGACGCGCTTCACTCCGACTGCCCTCACCCCGGCCCTCTCCCACCAGTGGGAGAGAGAGAAAAGCTGAGCCTCTCCCACAACTGAGGTAGGGAGAAAAGCGGTCGCCAGTGGGAGAGGGAAACTGTCACCTCTCCCGCTTGTGAGAGAGGTTGACGCGCACAGCGCGGCGGGTCAGGGAATTCGGAGCGAGGCGGCCCTACTCGATCCCGAGCTTCTCCAGCCGATAGCGCAACTGCCGCAAGGTCAGCCCGAGCTGCTTGGCCGCTGCGGTGCGGTTCCAGCGTGTGGCTTCGAGCGCCTTCATGATCGCGGCGCGCTCGGTTTCGGCGACCGCGGCGGCGAGGTCGGCGGGGTAACCGGTGTGGTCTTCGTTTTCGAATGTCGGCGCGGCGGGCGTGGATGGCGCGTGCGGGTCACCGCTCCAGCGCGGTGATGGCGCCGTGACGGGAGTCGGGGTGCTGGCCCATGCCTCGGCGGCGATGCTCGCGGTCCGTTCGCGAGGGGCGAGGCGCAGATCGTCGACGCCGATGCTGTTGTTCTCGCACAGCGCGACGGAACGTTCGAGCACGTTCTCGAGTTCGCGCACGTTGCCGGGGAAGTCGTGCGACATCAGCACGCGCAAGGCATCGGATTCGATCCGCGCGGGCGCGGTGCCGTTGTCCCGGGCGAGGCGTTCGAGCATGCGCGCGGCGAGTTTGGGTATGTCCTCGCGGCGTTCGCGCAGCGGGGGAACCTTCAACTCGATCACGTTGATGCGGTAGAACAGGTCCTGCCGGAACGAGCCGAGTTCGACCAGCCGCGCGAGGTTCTTGTGCGTGGCCGAGAGGATGCGCACGTCGACCCCGACTTCGGCGCGCGCGCCGATCGGGCGCACGGCTTTTTCCTGGATCACGCGCAGCAGTTTCACCTGCATGTGCATCGGCAGTTCGGCGACCTCGTCGAGAAACAAGGTGCCGCCCTGCGCGGCGTGGAACAGGCCGTCCTTGTCGGCCTGCGCGCCGGTGAAGCTGCCTTTCTTGTGGCCGAAGAATTCGCTTTCCATCAGCTCGGAAGGGATCGCGCCGCAGTTGACCGGCACGAATGGCGCGGCGGAGCGCGGCCCGAGTTCGTGGATCAGTCGCGCGACGAGTTCCTTGCCGACGCCGGATTCGCCGGCGATGTAGACCGGCGCCTGGCTGCGCGCGACCTTGGCGATCGTCGCGCGCAATTCGTTCATCGGCGCCGAGTCGCCGATCAGCTTGCCGGTGCTGGCGGTCTGTTCGCTGCGTTTTTCCTCGGACAGCTTCAGCGCGGTTTGCACGAGCCGGCGCAGCACGCTGATGTCGACCGGCTTGGACACGAAATCGAACGCGCCCGCCTTCAGCGCGTCGACGGCGGCGTCGACGTTGCCGTAGGCGGTGATCATCGCGACCGGCGTTTCCGGGAATTGTGCGGCGATCAGCGCGATGATCTCCTGGCCGGAGCCGTCCGGCAGGCGCATGTCTGTGAAGCACAGGGCATATCGTCGGCCGGCCAGCCGGTCGCGCGCCTCCGCGACGGTGGCGGCGGTTTCGACGATCAGGTCCATGCGGCCGAGCGTCAGGGTCAGCAGCTCGCGGATGTCGCGTTCGTCGTCAATGACCAGGGCGTAGTGCTTGCTCATTCCGTGCGGCCGAGACTTAGGGAAAACCCGAGGTGCAAGGGTAGAACGTGACGTGCGTCATGGCAAAGGATACGACGTGCCTCCGCATGCAAATGTGGGGTTCTAGACTTTTTGCCCGGCCGGCATCGTCGTCCGGGCGGCCAGCAGCGAGCCGGCCGCGTTCAGCGTGATGCGGAAGCACGCGCCGCCGCCGGCGACCGGCACGTATTCGAGCGTGGCCTGGCTCGATTCGCACATCGTCTTGGCGAGATACAGGCCGAGTCCGGTGCCGTATTCGTGTGTCGTGTAGAACGGTTCGAAGATCTGCGCGGCGACTTTCGGCGGGATGCCGGGGCCGCGGTCGATGATCTCGACCAGAGGCGGTCCTTTCTCGGCGGCGAAGCGCGCGACCACGCTGACGCGTGCCGGCTGGCCCGGCTGGCGGCCGTAGCGGACCGCGTTCTGCACGAGATTCCACACGACTTGCTGCAGGTGCTGCGGGTCGACCATCGCCTGGATCGTGCGGTTCTGCGTGACCGCGCGCAGGTGATCGCCGCCGAGGTCGTTGGACTGCTTGTAGTCCTCGACGAAAGCCAGCACCCAGGCATTGAGGTCGATGCTTTCCGGCCGCGAGCGCTCGCGCCGCGACAGTTGCAGGATGTTCTCGACGACGTCGTTGGCGCGCGTGCAGTGGTTGTTGATGATCTCGACCAGGCGCGTGTCTTCGCCGTTCAGTTCCGGCGATTCGGCCAGCAATTGCGCCGAGTAGCGGATCGCCGCGAGCGGGTTGCGGATCTCGTGCGCGATCGAGGCGGACAGGCGGCCGAGCGAGGACAGCGTGAGTTCCTCGGCGCGTCGCGACAGCAGCGAGGTGTCGTCGAGGAAGATCAGCACGTTGGTGTCGTCGTTCGGCGTGAGGCGGGTGAAGCGCGGGATCACCTCCGGTACGTCGGCGGCCAGCGCGACCGCGGTCTGGTCGCTGCGGTTCGCGTGGCGCCAGTGGTAGAGGCGCCGCGACAGTTCCGGCGCGACGGTGCCTAGCTCGCGCTGGTCCGGCGGCGGGTTGCCGATCAGGTGCCAGGCGGATTCGTTGATGCGCAGGATGTGATTGGCGGTGTCGACCAGCAGCACGCCGGTCTTCATGCGCTGGATGATCAGATCGTTGATCTGCTCGAGGTTCAGGATATCGGCGCCGCGCCGCGCGGCGAGGTCCTCGGTCGCGCGCATGTGGCCGCCGAGGTAGCGCATCAACGCGGCGACGACGAAGTACGCCGCCGCGACCGCGATCGTTTCGGTCGACGGCTGCGCCACGCTGTCGCCCGCATACAGAACCGCGGCCGGCACGGCTGCGCCGATCGCCGCGATCGCGGCGAACAGGTAGGCGCGGTGCGGCAGCAGCAGCGCGGCGATGCCGACATTGACCAGCACCATCATCGGCACGATGCCGTAGCCGCCGAGCGCGAACTGCACCAGCGAGGCGGCGGCGATGTCGACGACCAGCGCCGTGCTGATGCCGCCGACGAGCGCCGAACGCAGGCGATCGGTGCCGACCAGCAGCAGCACGGCGACGACGAGATAGGCGATGGCTGCGAGCTGGCCGACCAGCGGATGCGGTACGCGCACCCATTCGCCGGCATACGGGCTGAACACGAGCCCGGCGTAGACGGCGGCTTCGAGGCAGCGGTACAGGTTGAAGAAATACAGTTCGCGCCGGGTGATGTCGCCCGGGGATTCGGCAGCGCTGCGCAGGGTCGGGTCCAGGCTCACGAAGGCTCCATGTCGCGGCAGTATAGGAAGGGGCGCGCGTGGATTGGAAGGGCGGCGGACGGCGCATCCGCGATGCGCCGCGCGTTTCGGCGAACGCTCGGAGTTCGGATCGAACGACAGCAGGCTCGGAACGAACGCAAGCGCGCCGCGGGCCGAATGCGACGGGGTGTCTCCATGCGATCGGCCGGATCGGCGCGGCCGTGGTTCGAGAGCCCCCGCTGGTGCGGACTTTTTGATTTCACCCGTCCCATCCCCGAGAATAGGCGCCCGTTCCGCGGCCGGTATCGTGCCGCCGCTCTCCGGATTGCGTTTGCGTGGCGCGTTTCCCGCGCCGCGCCGGCGTGTCCCAACGTCAAGGTGCCTGCATGAATTTCCACGAATACCAAGCCAAGGAATTGTTCGCCGCCTACGGCATCCCGGTGCCGCCGGGCAAGGTCGCCGGTTCGCCCGATGCCGCCATCGACGCCGCCAAGGCGCTCGGCGGCACGCAATGGATGGTCAAGGCGCAGATCCACGCCGGCGGCCGCGGCAAGGCAGGCGGCGTGAAGTTCTGCAAGTCGCTCGACGACGTGAAGGCCGCCGCGGCCGGCATGCTCGGCACCAACATGGAAACCTACCAGTCGGCCGGCCGCGCATTGCCGGTGAACCTGGTGTTGGTGACCGACGCGACCAACATCGCGAAGGAGCTGTACCTGTCGATCCTGGTCGACCGCGACAGCAAGGCGATCTCGTTCATCGCCTCCAAGCACGGCGGCGTCGACATCGAGCAGGTGGCCAAGGACACGCCCGAGGACATCCACACGATCGTGGTCGATTTCGTCGAGGGCCTGCAGCCGTACCAGTGCCGCCAGCTCGGCTTCGCGATGGACTTGAACGCCAAGCAGGTCGGCCAGCTGACCAAGGTCATGCTCGGCCTGTACAAGCTCTTCAACGAAAAGGACCTGTCGCTGGTCGAACTCAACCCGCTGGCGATCCTCGAGGACGGCAACCTCGCCGCGCTCGACGGCAAGGTCAATTCCGACGACAACGCTGAGTTCCGCCATCCGGACCTCGTCGCGATGCGCGACCTGAGCCAGGAAGACGCCGCCGAAGCGGCCGCGGTCCAGCACAACCTCAACTACGTGACGATGGACGGCACGATCGGCTGCATGGTCAACGGTGCCGGCCTCGCGATGGCGACGATGGACGTGATCAAGCTGGCGGGCGGCGAGCCGGCCAACTTCCTCGACGTCGGCGGCGGCGCGACCAAGGAGCGCGTGACCGAGGCGTTCAAGCTGATCCTGTCGTCGGACAAGGTCAAGGCGATCCTCGTCAACATCTTCGGCGGCATCGTGCGCTGCGACCTGATCGCCGAGGGCATCATCGCCGCGGTCAAGGAAGTCGGGCTGAAGATTCCGGTGGTGGTGCGCCTGCAGGGCACCAACGTCGAACAGGGCCGCGCACTGCTGGCCAATTCGGGCCTGGCGATCACGCCGGCCGACGATCTCAACGACGCGGCGCAGAAAGCCGTCGCCGCCGCGAAGTAAGGAGCAATAAAGAATGAGCGTTCTGGTCAACAAGAACACCAAGGTGATCGTGCAGGGCTTCACCGGCCAGCAGGGCACCTTCCACGCGCAGCAGGCGCTGGACTACGGCACCAAGGTCGTCGGCGGCGTCACGCCGGGCAAGGGCGGCAGCGAGCACATCGGGCTGCCGGTCTTCAATTCCGTCGCCGAAGCGGTCGACGAGACCGGCGCCGATGCATCGGTGATCTTCGTGCCGCCCCCGTTCGCGGCCGACTCGATCCTCGAAGCCGTCGACGCCGGCATCCGCGTCATCGTCGCGATCACCGAAGGCATCCCGGTGCTCGACATGCTGCGCGTCAAGAACGTGCTGGCGCAGCATCCGGAAACCGTGCTGATCGGTCCGAACTGCCCGGGCATCATCACGCCGGGCGAATGCAAGATCGGCATCATGCCGGGTCACATCCACCAGCCGGGCAAGGTCGGCATCGTGTCGCGCTCCGGCACGCTGACCTATGAAGCCGTGTTCCAGACCACGAACGAAGGCCTCGGCCAGTCGACCTGCATCGGCATCGGCGGCGACCCGATCAACGGCCTCAACTTCATCGACTGCCTGAAGCTGTTCCAGGACGATCCGCAGACCGAGGGCATCATCATGGTCGGCGAGATCGGCGGCAGCGCCGAGGAAGACGCGGCCGAGTTCATCGGCGAGTACGTCAAGAAGCCGGTCGTCTCGTTCATTGCCGGCGCATCGGCGCCGGCCGGCAAGCGCATGGGTCATGCCGGCGCGATCATCTCCGGCGGCAAGGGCACGGCCGCGGCGAAGTTCGCCGCGCTGGAGAAGGCCGGCGTGACGACGGTGAAGTCGCCGGCCGACCTCGGCAAGACGCTGGCGGCGAAGATGAAGTAAGCCGATCGCAAGGTCGATTGCATGAAAAGGCTGCGGAGCGATCCGCGGCCTTTTCTTTTTCGTCGTCCTTGCAGGCGAGCCGCTATTATTTTGCGACGCCAAACCCGCCGAGCCCACATGGCCAATCTTCGCATCGCCCTTGCCCAGTTCGATTTTCCGGTCGGCGCCGTCGCGCGCAACGAGGCGCGCATCGCCGAACTGGTCGCGCAGGCGCGCGACGTGCATCGCGCCGACGTCGTGTTGTTCCCAGAACTCGCGCTCAGCGGCTATCCGCCGGAAGACCTGCTGCTGCGGCCCGGCTTCCTCGCCGAATGCTCGGCTGCGATCCTGCGGATTGCCGCCGGCGTGCGCGGTATCGTCGCCGTGGTCGGCTGGCCGGAATCGGACGGCGCGGTCGTCTACAACGCAGCCAGCGTGCTGCGCGACGGCGCGATCGAGGCGACGTACCGCAAGCGCGAGCTTCCGAACTACGCGGTGTTCGACGAGCGTCGCTATTTCGAGGTCGATCCGGACGCCAGGCCCTGCGTGTTCGAAGTCGGCGGCGTGCGCTGCGGCCTGGTGATCTGCGAGGACGTCTGGTTCGCCGAACCGGCCGCCGCCGCCGCGCGTGCCGGTGCGCAATTGCTGCTGGTTCCGAACGCGTCGCCGTTCGAGCGCGACAAGCATGCGCAACGCGACGCCTTGCTCGCCATGCGCGTCGAGGAGACCGGCATGGCGATCGCCTATCTCAACGTGGTCGGCGGGCAGGACGCGCTGGTCTTCGACGGCGCCTCTGTGCTGGCCGACGGCGGCGGCACCATCCATCCGGCCGCGCGCGCCTTCGAGGATCATTGGCTGATTGCCGATTTCGACGCCGCCACGCGCAAGTTCGCGCCGGTGTCGTGGTCGCTCGAGGAGGACGAGAGCCGCGACGCGCTTGCATGGCGCGCGATCGTGCGCGGTACGCGCGACTACTGCGTGAAGAACGGCTTCGACAAGGTGTGGATCGGCCTTTCCGGCGGAATCGACTCCGCGCTGGTGCTGGCGATCGCGGTCGATGCGCTCGGCGCCGGCAACGTGACCGGCGTGCGTCTGCCGTCGCGCTACACCTCCGGTCTCAGCAACGACCTCGCCGACGAGCAGGCGCGCGCCCTCGGCGTGAAGCTCGTCACCGTGCCGATCGAATCGCCGTTCAAGGGATTCATGGAAGCGCTGGCGCCCGCGTTCGCCGGGCAGCTCGCGGACGTGACCGAGGAGAACCTGCAGTCGCGTTGCCGCGGCACGATCCTGATGGCGCTGTCGAACAAGTTCGGCGGTCTCGTGCTGACCACCGGCAACAAGAGCGAGTACGCGGTCGGTTACGCGACGATCTACGGCGACATGTGCGGCGGCTACGCGCCGATCAAGGATCTGTACAAGACCGAGGTGTTCGCGTTGGCGAACTGGCGCAATACGGTAGCCGGCGCGCCGGTGATCCCTCCGGCGGTGATCGCGCGTCCGCCGTCGGCGGAACTGCGCGAGAACCAGACCGACCAGGATTCGCTGCCGCCGTACGACGTGCTCGACGCGATCCTGTTCCGCCACGTCGACCAGGAGCAGTCGCGCGACGAGATCGTGCGCGCCGGTTTCGCGGCCGAGGTCGTCGATCGCGTGTTGCGCCTGGTCCGCGTCGGCGAATGGAAGCGCCAGCAGGCCGCGCCGGGACCGAAGGTGTCGCGTCGCGCGTTCGGGCGCGAGCGGCGCTATCCGATCACGTCGGGATGGCGCTGACGCGCTGCCGCAGGCCGAAAAGCGCGATGCCCGCCGGAGCGGGCATCGCGGGTATCGGAGCGGGACGCGTCACCCGTGATTCATCAGCGGGACGAGCTTCCACCAGTTCGAGGGATAGCGCGGCCAGTCGCCCTTGAAGAACGGGTGGTCGGGATAGTTGAGCTTCAGCACGCGTTCGGCGTCGCCGGCGAGCTTTTCCTGCCCGAGCTTGCGGTAGCTCTCGACCATGATCGCCAGCGCGTCGCCGGCCTGCGGGGACTGCGGGTAGGTCTCGACGATCGACTTCGCGCGGTTCGACGCGCCGACATAGGCATTGCGCTTGAGGTAGTACATCGCGATGTTGAGTTCGGACTGCGCCATGCCGTTGCGCAGGTAGATCATGCGCTGGCGCGCGTCGGCGGTGTAACGGCTCTGCGGATAGCGGCTGGCCAGCGCGCCGAAGTCGTCGAACGACTGCTTCAGGTTGGCCTGGTCGCGCTTGGTCATGTCCTGGCCGGTATAGCGCTCGAGAACGCCGCCGGAGCGGTTGAAGTTGATCAGGCCACGCAGGTAGTAGGCGTAGTCGATGTGCTTGTGCGTCGGGTAGGTCTTGATGAAGCGGTTGACGGTCGAATATGCCTCGTCCGGCTTGTCGCCCTTGTACTGCGCATAGGCGAGATTGAGCTGCGATTGCTCGGTGTACGGGCCGAACGGGAAACGCGAGGTGAGGCGCTGGAACGCGCGCGTCGCGCCGTCGTAGTTGCCGCCGTCGAGCAGTTCGACGCCGCGCTGGTAGAGCTGCTCGACCGGCAGCGTGTCGAAGGGGTCGCCTTTCTTGCCGCGATGGAACAGGGAGCAGCCCGCCAACGCGGCGAAAAGGACGACGAGGGCGAAGCGCAGGACGAAACGGAAAGCTGGGGAGACTCGCATGCGGATGGCGGGCTCTGCGATGATGGTGGATGGGATGGCCGGCCAAGCCTACCGGAACGCCGGTTTCGCCTGGGACCGCGCCTTCGATCCAGCGTGGGTGGGCAGGCAGGATCGGACCGCCGACGCGCCAATGCGTCGCGCTTCGATCCGCGATCATAACCCGAACCCTGTACGCGCTGGAAACCTATGACTTGCAAGGATTTGAGCATGACCGAAGCGGAATCCAGCCTGAATGCGACCGTGCCGCTGGAGCTCGCCGGCCGGCGTTTCGACCAGGCGCTGGCGGAACTCTTCCCGGACTATTCGCGTTCGCGCCTGACCGCCTGGATCAAGTCCGGTGCCGCATTGCTCGACGGCGTCGCGGCGGCGCCGCGGCAGATCGTGCACGGCGGCGAGGCGGTGGTGCTGCGCGTGCAGTTGGAGCGCGAGATCGGCGCGGAACCCGAGGCGATCGCGATCGACATCGTCCACGAGGACGCCGACGTCATCGTCGTCAACAAGCCGGCCGGCCTGGTCGTGCATCCGGGCGCCGGCAATCCAGCCGGCACCCTGCAGAACGCGCTGCTGCACCACGATCCGAAGCTTGCGGAGATTCCGCGCGGCGGCATCGTGCACCGGCTCGACAAGGACACCTCCGGTCTGATGGTCGTCGCGCGCAGCATGCGTGCGCACACGTCGCTGGTCGAGCAGTTGTCGGCGCGCGACGTGCATCGCCAGTACGCGGCGATCGCCTACGGAGCGATGGTCGCCGGCGGCAAGATCGACGCGCCGCTCGGCCGCCATCCGCACGATCGCCTGAAGCAGGCCGTGCGCGAAGACGGCCGCGACGCGATCACGCACTACCGCGTGCGCGAACGTTTCCGCACGATGACCTTGGTCGAATGCCGCCTCGAAACCGGCCGCACGCACCAGATCCGCGTGCACATGGCGCACGTCAAGCACCCGCTGGTCGGCGACACGCAGTACGGCGGCCTGCTCAAGCTGCCGAAGGGCGCGAGCGACGAACTGGTCGCCGCCTTGCGCGGATTCCGGCGCCAGGCGTTGCATGCCGAGCGGCTCGAATTCATCCATCCGAAGACGGGCAAGACGGTCGCGTTCGAGGCCGCGCTGCCGGCCGACATGGCCGCGCTGCTGGCCGCGTTGCGCGCGGACATGCGCGAGCACGGCGCATGACGCCGGCGCGTTCCATCCGCGCCGTCGCGCGCCGCCGGTGATGACGCCGCTGCGCGAGTCGGGCGTGGTGCGGCCGGGCTGGCCTGCCCCGGCGAACGTGCGAGCCGCGGTCGTCGCGCGCACCGTGCCGGGACATTCCGCGGTGCCGTTCGGACCGATGAACCTCGGTACGCGTTGCGGCGATGCGCCGGAGGCGGTCGCCGCGAACCGGGCATCGCTGATCGCCGCTTTCGACCTGCCGGCAGCGCCGCGCTGGCTGCGCCAGGTGCACGGAATCGCCGTGCACGATGCGGATACGCCCCTCGCCGCCGACGCCGAACCGGAGGCCGATGCCGCGATCGCGCGTCGCGCGGGAGTCGTGCTGGCGATCCTGACCGCGGATTGCCTGCCGGTCCTGGTGTGCAGCGAGGACGGCTCCGCGATTGCCGCCGCGCATGCCGGCTGGCGCGGACTTGCCGGCGGCGTGATCGAGGCGACGATCGAGCGCCTCGGCGTGCCCGCCGGTCGCCTGCTCGCCTGGCTCGGCCCGGCGATCGGCGCGCGCTCCTACGAGGTCGGCGAAGAAGTACGCGCGGCTTTCGTCGATGCCGACGCGCATGCCGCAGCCGCCTTCGCGCCGACCCGCGTCGGCCACTGGCATTGCGACCTGTACGCGCTGGCGCGCCTGCGCCTCGCCGGTGCCGGCGTAACGCGCATCCACGGCGGCGGATTCGACACGTTCGCCGACACCCGCTTTCATTCCTACCGGCGCGAACGCCAGACCGGCCGCTTCGCGAGTCTGGTCTGGCGCGTCTGACGCGATCGGCGGCGCGCCGCTGATCCCCTACCCCTTCAGGCCCGTCCCGGACTCGAAGGGGAGGGCGAAGCGCCTTCGGCGTCACTCGACGACTGCAAACTCCATGCGGCGGTTCTTCGCGCGGCCTTCCTCGGTGCCGTTGTCGGCGATCGGCTTGGTGTCGCCGTAGCCCTTGGCGGTCAGAGCTTCCGCCTTCACGCCGAGGTCGACCAGCTTCGCGCGTACCGCGGTCGCGCGTTCCTCGCTGAGCTTCAGGTTGGCGGCCGCATTGCCGGTGTCGTCGGTGTGGCCGCCGATCTCGACCCGGGTGCCGGCCGGCGCGTTCTTCAGCGCTTCGGCCGCTTCCTTGAGGATGTCGAGGCTGTCGGCGCTGATCGCGGCGGAGCCGGTATCGAAATGGATCGTCATCAGGTTCAGCGCCTTGACCAGGTCCGCCGCGCCGTACGAGCCGGCGCGCAGGCTCTTGAACGCCTCGCTCGCGCTCTGCACCACGGACGGTTCGAGGCCGCGCAGCTTGAAGCTGCCGAACAGGTCCTTCAGCAGGCCGGCGAGGGCCGAGTGTTCCGCTTCCGAGGTGGCGCCGCCGAGCGTGACCGCACCGCCGTCGAGATCGAGCTTGGCGCCGGGAGCCTTCACGAATTCCGGTAGCAAGCCGCCGAGTGCGGCCAGCCAGCCGGCGGGCCGGGTATTGGCGTCGACGGCGACGTTGCCGCTCACGTTGCCGGCGCCGAATGCCGCGTTCAACGCATCGACGAGACGCGATCTTTCCGCCTCGGAACCGAGTGTGCCCGAATAGCTGAGCTTGCCGGCGTCATTGGCGAGCGACAGTCTCGGTTCGGCGTTCGGGGCGGCCGGTGCAGCCCGCGGCGCCTCGCTGCTGGCCGGCACGGACGGTTCCGGCTTGCGGTCGAGCATGCACCAGCCGAGCGCGAGCACGATCGCCGCCAGCACCAGCCATTTGAGCCAGCCGAGGCCGCCGGCCGGAACGCTCGCCGGCAGTGCGCTTTCCGCGTCGCGCAGCGTGCCGCCGATCTTGTCGCCGAGTTGGCCGACGTTGCCGAGGTAGCCGGATACGGCGTTCGGGATTCCGTTCGGCAGCCGGCCGTCCGGCGTCAGCAGTCCGATCAGTTTCGGCAGCATCGCCGAGGCCGCGGCTAGCGCGGTGCCGCGCTCGATGCCGAGCCGGTCGGCGATGCCGGAGATCGTGTTCGCGCCGAGCGCGTTGTCGAGCTGCTGCGGCTCGATCGGCGCGGGCTGGTCGTTCCCGAGCCATGAACCGAAAAGGTCGCCGAGTCCCTGCTGGCGGAATTTCTCGAGGAGCCCGGCGATACCGCCGCTCCTTTCATCGAAAGTCACCGAAAGAAGAGCGCCGAGGAGGTCATCGGCCTTGTCGCCAAGCCCGAAACGTCGGGCAATATCACGAACGAGTGCTTCGAACATGTGATTCTCCCTTGTCCGCGGATCATTTGGAGCCAGCGTCGCGCTGGATGCGCCGCCCGGTCCCCCCCGATCGCTGCGGCGTGGGCGCAGTCTAGAGCGTTCTCCAGGGGGCATTGCGAACGTTTGCAAAACGCGCCGGATCGCCGATTCGGCGACGGCCTCCTTGAAGAAGATGCGCCCGCCACCCATTTTTCGGCCATTCGGGCCGATCCTGCCCAATCCACCATTCGTTTCGATCCACGACGCCGCCGGCTGGCGCGTCGAACCGGGAGGGCTAGGCGCAATGCGCACGGACAAACTCACTTCACGCTTCCAGCAGGCGCTGGCCGACGCGCAGTCGCTGGCCGTGGGCCGCGACAACAACATGATGGAGCCGGTGCACCTGATGGCCGCGCTGCTCGACCAGCAGGGCGGCTCCACCGTGCCGCTGCTGGCGCAGGCCGGCGTCAACGTGCCGGCGCTGCGCACGCGCGTCGGCCAGATGCTCGATCGCCTGCCCAAGGTCGCCGGGCAGGAAGGCAACATCAATGTCTCCAACGATCTCAACCGGCTGCTCAACCTCACCGACAAGCTCGCGCAGCAGCGCGGCGACGCGTTCATCGCGAGCGAGCTGTTCGTGCTCGCCGCGCTCGACGACAAGGGCGAACTCGGCGGCGCGTTGAAGGCGGCCGGCGCGACCAAGGCGGCCGTAGAAGCGGCGATCGAGAAGATGCGCGGAGGCGAGAAGGTGCAGTCCGAAAACGCGGAAGACCAGCGCCAGGCGCTGGAGAAGTACACGATCGACCTGACCGCGCGTTCGGAGAAGGGCAAGCTCGACCCGGTGATCGGCCGCGACGAGGAGATCCGCCGCGTGATCCAGGTATTGCAGCGGCGCACCAAGAACAACCCGGTGCTGATCGGCGAGCCCGGCGTCGGCAAGACAGCGATCGTCGAGGGCCTGGCCCAGCGCATCGTCAACGACGAGGTGCCCGAAGGTCTGCGCGGCAAGCGCGTGCTGTCGCTCGACATGGGCGCGCTGATCGCCGGCGCGAAATTCCGCGGCGAGTTCGAGGAACGCCTGAAGGGCGTGCTGAACGATCTCGCCAAGCAGGAAGGCCAGGTCATCCTGTTCATCGACGAACTGCACACGATGGTCGGCGCCGGCAAGGCCGACGGCGCGATGGACGCCGGCAACATGTTGAAGCCAGCGCTCGCGCGCGGCGAATTGCATTGCATCGGCGCGACCACGCTCGACGAATACCGCAAGTACATCGAGAAGGACGCCGCGCTCGAACGCCGCTTCCAGAAGGTGTTCGTCGGCGAGCCGACGGTGGAGGACACGATCGCGATCCTGCGCGGCCTCAAGGAAAAGTACGCCGTGCACCACGGCGTCGAGATCACCGACCCGGCGATCGTCGCCGCGGCGACCTTGTCGAACCGCTACATCCCCGACCGCCAGCTGCCGGACAAGGCGATCGACCTGATGGACGAGGCCGCGTCGCGCATCCGCATGGAGATCGACTCCAAGCCGGAGGAACTCGATCGCAAGGAACGCCGCCTGATCCAGCTCAAGATCCAGCGCGAGGCGCTGAAGAAGGAGAAGGACGCCGAGTCGAAGCAGCGACTGGCCGATCTCGAGAAAGACATCGCCGCACTCGAACGCGAGTATTCCGACCTCGACGAGGTGTGGAAATCCGAGAAGGCGACGTTGCAGGGCGCGACCAAGATCAAGGAGCAGATCGAGGCCGCGCGCCTCGACCTCGAGGCCGCGCAGCGCCGGCAGGACTACGCCAAGATGAGCGAGATCCAGTACGGCAGGATCCCGGAGCTGGAAAAGCAGCTCAAGGCCGCGCAGGAAGCCGAGAAGAAGGGCTTCACCTTGCTGCAGGACAAGGTCACGGCCGAGGAAATCGCCGAGGTCGTCTCGCGCTGGACCGGCATCCCGGTCAGCAAGATGCTCGAAGGCGAGCGCGAGAAACTGCTGAAGATGGAAGATGCGCTGCATGCGCACGTCGTCGGCCAGGACGAGGCGATCAAGGTCGTGTCCGACGCGGTGCGGCGTTCGCGCGCGGGCCTGTCCGATCCGAACCGCCCGAGCGGATCGTTCCTGTTCCTCGGCCCGACCGGCGTCGGCAAGACGGAACTCTGCAAGGCGCTGGCCGAGTTCCTGTTCGATTCGTCCGACGCGATGGTGCGCATCGACATGAGCGAGTTCATGGAGAAGCACGCCGTAAGCCGCTTGATCGGCGCGCCTCCTGGCTACGTCGGCTACGAGGAAGGCGGCTATCTCACCGAAGCCGTGCGCCGTCGCCCGTACAGCGTGATCCTGCTCGACGAGGTCGAGAAGGCGCATCCGGACGTGTTCAACATCCTGCTGCAAGTGCTCGACGATGGCCGCCTGACCGACGGGCAGGGCCGCACGGTCGACTTCCGCAACACCGTGATCGTGATGACCTCCAACCTCGGTTCGCACCAGATCCAGGAGTTGGCCGGCGACGATTCCCCGGAGGCCTACGTGCAGATGAAGGCGGCCGTGATGGGCGTCGTGCAGGCGCATTTCCGCCCCGAGTTCATCAACCGCCTCGACGACATCGTCGTGTTCCATCCGCTCGACAAGACGCAGATCAAGCAGATCGCGCGCATCCAGTTGCGCGGGCTGGAGAAGCGGCTGGCCGAGCGCGGCCTGCGCATCGACGTGTCCGACAAGGCGTTCGACCTGCTCGGCAACGTCGGTTTCGATCCGGTCTACGGCGCGCGGCCGCTCAAGCGCGCGATCCAGCAACAGCTGGAGAACCCGCTGGCGAAGGAAATCCTCGAGGGCCGGTTCCAGCCGGGCGACACCGTGCGCGTCGACGCCGACAGCGGGCATCTCGCGTTCACGCGCGGATAACGGCTGCCCCGCGCCGCGGGAACCTCGACGCTTTTCGAGGTTCCCTTACGGGCAAGGCGATCCTTCGAATCCGTCCGCGAACAGGCGATCCGCATCCGGTTGCCGCTCGAACGCGCCGATGTCGACGGCGTCGCCGGACGCGCGCGCATAGGGCGCGAGGCGCTGGTCGAAGTCTAGTCCCGACAGGTTGCTGCCGGCGTCGATGGCCGGGCTGCACGCGGCCAGCGCGTGCGTCGCGGTCGTGCCGCCGTTGTCGGCGAGCGGCAGCAGTTCCGGATCGGCGTGCAGCGTGTCGCTCGGCAGCGCGACGCTGCCGGAGGCGTCGACGACGAGGTTGTGGTCGCCGATCACGGTCAGCGCGCCGCTCGCGTCCAGCGGCAGGCTGACATCGGCGCCGGCCGGCGCGATGTTGTCGGCGACGATCGTGCTGAACAGTTTCGAGGTCGCGCTGGTGGAAGCGATCAGGCCGCCGCCGCGGCCGGGCGCTCGGTTGAACGCGATGGTCGAGTTGTAGGCGAGGAGCTTGCCGTCGGCGGCGGCCACGCCGCCACCGTCGCCGTCGCCGCCGCTCACGCCGTTGCCGGACACGGTGCTGGCGAGGAGCGTGAGGTCGCAGGTCGTGATCGAGGCGGTGCAGGCTGTCGCGATGCCGCCGCCGCGCACCGTGCTGCCGTTGCCGGTGACGACCGCGGTGTTGCCGCTGATCGCGCCGTAGGTCGCTTCGACCGGCCCGAGCGCGTGCACGCCGCCGCCGCGCGCGAACGTGCCGACGCCGTTCGACCGTGCCGTGTTGTCGGCGATCGTGCTGGCGTGGAGTTCGACCGGCGCGGCGGTGCCGTAGCCGGCCATGCCCGCCGCGATGCCGCCGCCGTAACTCGATCCGGCGACGGATTGCGCGAGGTTGCCGCTGATCGTGCTGCGTGTCGCGACGGTCGGCGATGCGAGCGCGAGGACGCCGCCGCCGGTCGCGACGCCATTGGCCGCGACGGCCTGGTTGCCGGAGATGACGACCTCGGTCAGTGCGGAGGCGCCGCCTTGGAGGAGGATGCCGCCGCCGAGCGCGGTGGCCGTGGCGGTGGTCTGCGTTTGGGTCGATCGCGCGATGTTGGCGGATACGAGGCTGCCGCCATCGAAAACGGTATCCGAGCGGGTGACGACGATGCCTCCGCCTTCGCCTGCCATGCCTTCGGCGACGTTGCCGGAGATACGGCCGCCGTGCATGGCGAACGAGCCGCTGCCGGGGCTGGTCGTGCCCATGATGAGGCCGCCGCCGGCGGCGGCTACCGAGGATGTCGACATCGCGCGGTTGTTCTCCACCACGCTGTCCTGGAGCACGGTCGCGATCTGCGACCCGGCGATGATGAGGCCGCCGCCGAACGCGAGCGAGGTGCCGGCGTAGGCGCGGTTGCCGTCGACGCGGCTGTCGATCAGGGTGAGCTGGCTGCCGTCGTCGAGCACGGCGATGCCGCCGCCGTAGGCGTTGCGCGCGCCACGCGCGGTATTGCCGGTGACGCGACTGGACGTCAGCGTCAGCGCCCCGCCGCGCACGATGATGCCCGCGCCGACGCCGTCGTTGTTGGTGCCGTCGCCCGCAACGCAGCCGCTGAGGTTGACGCGCGTGAGATCGGCATTGGCGCCGAGCACGGCCACGCATCCCGCCCAGCCGTCGGCGCGATGGCCGTTGGCGATCGTCAGGTCGCTGATCGCGATCGAGGCGGTGCTGTAGAGCACGCGGTCGGCCGCGTTGCCGTCGATCGCAAGCTGCTCGGCGCCGGGGCCGACCAGGCCGATCGCGTGGTTGTTGGCCAGCGACCCGCTGGTCAGGGTGATCGTGCTGCAGGCGAGCTGCGAAAGGTCGACCGTGTCGCCGTCGGTGGCGAGGCCGAGTGCCCAGCGCAGGCTGCCGTTGCCGTCGTCGTCGCAGTTTGCGACGACGATCGTGCTGGCCGGGCGTGCGGGCGAGGACGGCGCGAATGCGTGCGGCGCAGCGCGCATGCCCGCCTTTTCCGGTGCGCGTGGCGTGCCCGCGTGCGCGACGGCAGCGGTGCCGGTGGCGGCGAGGATGGCCGCGGCGAGCGCGCCGCGGCGCATCGCGCTTGCGTGGGGGAGGTGCATCGTCGTTCCTCGATCGTCGTTGCTCGTTTCGAGTCATACGCGCGAGCGAGGCAAAAACCCGAAGGTGGTGCGTGTCGACGTGCGCGGTCCCGGTCCTTCGTGTTCGCGCGCATTGCGCACCTGGCGGCAAAGTACGACGCTTGTCGCCCCAGCCGCCGCCAGGGAAACAGCGATGAGCGTCGAAACCGTCAAGGGCAAGTTCGTCACGATCCATTTCGACGGGCAGCGTTGCGTGCATTCGCGCAACTGCGTGCTCGATCATCCCGACGTGTTCGTGCCGAACGTCGAGGGCGAATGGATCCATCCGGATGCGGCCAGTGCCGACGAAGCCATGCGCGTCGCGAAGAACTGCCCGTCCGGCGCGATCCGCTGCGAGCGCCACGATGGCGGCGAGCAGGAAGCGCCGCCCGTCGTCAACACGGTGCGCGTGCGCGAAAACGGCCCGCTCGCATTCAATGCGCCGCTGTCGATCCGCGGCCGCATGGACGGCTTGCGCGCCACTTTGTGCCGCTGCGGCGCTTCGAAGAACAAGCCGTGGTGCGATGGCAGCCATGCCGAGGTGAAATTCGGCGCCACCGGCGAGCCGCCGATCGTGGAGTCGAAGCCGCTCGCCGCGCGCGACGGTCCACTGCTGGTCGAGCCGCAGAAGGATGGCCCGCTGAAGGTCACCGGCAACCTCGAGGTCGTCAGCGGCACCGGCCACACGATCAACCGCCTTGCCGAAACCTGGTTGTGCCGCTGCGGCCATTCGCAGAACAAGCCGTTCTGCGACGGCAGCCATCGCAAGGTCGGCTTCGTCGCCGACGCTTGAGCGAACCGCCCGCGACCCGCGCGGGCGGTTCGCCTTCACTCACCAGCGATAGGCGACCTTGCCGTACACGTAGGCTCCGTTGAAGCCGAACGGCGAGAACACCGAGTAGGGCAGCGCGCCGTTGTTGTTGTTCGCGGCGATCGTCTTGTCCGGGTACTGGTCGAGCACGTTGTCGCCGCCGAGCGTGAAGGTCCAGCGGTCCAGCGTGTAGTCGACCGCGAGGTCGAGCAGCCACTTCGCGCCGAACGTCTGGTCCAGCGCCGGATTGGTCGAATTCACCGCGACGAAGTCGTCGTAGCGCGTCAAGGTCGCATTGAAGCTCCAGCGGTCGAGCGTGTAGAGGCCGTTGAGGATCAGTTTGCTCTTCGGCGTGGTGTCGGCGAGCAGGCCGAACTGGTCGCGGCGGTCGATGCGGTGCAGGTTGAGGCCGAGTTCGTCGAGGATCGCCGGATTCGCCTTGACGTGCGTGACCTTGTTGTCGTTGTGGTTCCAGCTCAGCGTGCCGGCGAGCTTGCCGCCGTTGGCGAATTCCCAGCGGTAGGTGCTCACCAGGTCGATGCCGCGCGTGCGCGTGTCGACTGCGTTGGTGAAATAGGCGATACCGGCATAGTTCGCGTCGGTGACGCCGTTCGCGGCGAGGTATTCCTGCACCGCGGGCGTGTTCGTGGCGAGGTTGCTCGACAAGGTGATGCGGTTGTCGATGCGGATCTGGTAGAGGTCGACGCTGATGTTCCACACGTCGGTCGGATTCCACACCGCGCCCAGGGTGAAGTTGCGCGACTTCTCGGGCTTGAGCGCCTGCGCGCCGAGCAGTTCGCCGACGCGGCTGGTCGCCGGCACCAGTCCGGTGCTGTAGATGCCCGGCGGCAGGCCTAGCGAATTGCCGTCGCCGTAGTAGAGCGACGAGGTATAGGCGTAAAACTGCTGTGCCAGCGACGGCGCGCGGAAGCCGGTCGAAGCGCTCGCGCGCAACGCGAAGCGCTCGGTGAAGTCGTACCGCCCGGCGAGCGAGCCCGACGTCGTGTTGCCGAAGTCGCTGTAGTCCTCGTGACGCACTGCGGCCGAGCCGCTGAGCTTGTCGGTGAGGCTGGTTTCGAGGCTGAGGTATTCGGCGACGTCGTGGCGCGCGTAGTCGCCGGCGTTGGCCGGCTGATAGCCGCCGAAGCCCTGCGCGCCGCCCGATGTGCCGGACGTGCCGGTGTACCAGGACTCCGGCTGGCCCGCGCGGATCTCGTAGGTCTGGCGCAGGTACTGCCCGCCGAACGCGACGGTGACGGGATTGGGCAGGAAGCCGAACGAGACGTCTTTGGCGATGTCGACGTCGAACGACTGCTGGCCGGACAGCAGCTTGCCGTCGTGGAACGCGGTCGGGCTGTCGCCGGTGTCGTGCAGCAGCGCGAGGTTGATGCTGTTCGTGGTGCCGTAGTCGACGCGGTTGCCGCCGTAGTTCGCGCTGACGTCCCAGCGCCAGCCGCCCGCGGTGGTGCCGCGCAGGCCGGTGACGAACGACTGGTCGATCGAATCGGCACTCTCTAGCGGCAGGTAGCCGAGCGGGTAGATGTCCGCGACCAGCGCGTTGCTGCCCGGTGCGCGGTAGAACGCCGGCGAGATGCTGTTGCGCTGCCCCCAGTGGCCGAACGCGTACCACTGCGCGTTGTCGCTCAACGCGTACTGGCCGTTCAGCAGCAGGTTCTTGTCCCACACGTCCGGGTCGCCGTAGCGCTGCGCCTGGCCGAGCCACGCGTAGTTCTTGTTCGGGCCGGCGCGGTTGGTGTAGTCCTGATGGCCGTCCTGCACGGTCACGCGCAGGAAACTGTCCGGATTGTCGCCGAGCGGCAGGCCGAAGTTCGCCGACGCCTTCCACTGGCGACCGTCGCCGGCGGAATACTGGCCCGCGGTCGCTTCCACGCCGCCGCCTTTCGCGCCCTTCTTGAGCACCACGTTGATGACGCCGGCGATCGCGTCGGAGCCGTATTGCGCCGACGCGCCGTCGCGCAGCACTTCGATGTGGTCGATCGCGGCGAGCGGGATCGTGTTGAGATCGACCGCCTGCGAACCGCGGCCGAGCACGCCGTTGGTGAGGATGATCGCGCCCGGATGCCAGCGCTTGCCGTCAACGAGCACCAGCACCTGGTCCGGCGACAGGCCGCGCAATTGCGCCGGCCGCTGCGAGTCGGCGGTATCGGCGGCGGCCGGGCGCGGGAAGGTCAGCGACGGGATCACGCGCGCCAGCGCGGTGGCCAGTTCGGTCGTGCCGGTCTGTTGCAGGACGGTGGCCGGGACGACGTCGATCGGCGTCAGCGCCTCGCTCTCGGTCCGGTTGCTCGCGCGCGTGCCGGTGACGATGATCGTGCCGAGCTGGCTCGACGGCGCGTCCTTGTCTTCCTGCGCATGGACGTCGGCACCTGCGAGGCAGCCGACGATGGCCAGGGTCAGTGCGGATCGGTGCAGGCTTCGTGCGCTCATCTGTGCTTCCTCCGATGGCCGGGACGCCCCGGCGTGATCGAGTCTTTCCCGACTCGCCCGCCCATTGAATGTTGCATGGAGGTTAAAATCAATGAACGTTCAGGTATAGCGACATGCAGGAACCATGAGATGCCGATCTACGAATTCGAATGCGCCGCCTGCCACGCGGTGTTCGACCGCTTGCAGAAACTCTCCGATCCCGATCCGGTCGATTGCCCGGAATGCGGCCAGCCGCGCGTCAAGCGGCGCCTGACCGCGCCGGCGTTCCGCCTCGCCGGCAGCGGCTGGTACGAAACCGATTTCAAGAAGGATGGCGACAAGAAGCGCAACCTCGCCGGCAAGGACGAGGCGCCGAAGGCCGAGTCCAAGGCGGAAAGCAAGCCGGAGCCGGCGGCGAAGGTCGAAAACAAGCCCGCGCCGCCTCCTGCCAAGTCCGACGCCTGAACCGGCGCCGCGTCTTCGCGATCCATTCATGCGCGTCGACTAGACTGGCGCGGCAAACCGTCGGATCAACTGTTCTTTGGGGAGAAAACCATGCTCAAACCTGTGATCGCAATCGCCTCGCTGGTCCTGTCGATCGCCGCGGCGTCGACCGTGTCGGCGCAGCCCTACGGCAACAACCCGAACGACTGGCGCCCCGGCGCCGGCTGGGATCGCGACATCGACGTGCGCTGCGGCAGCAACGGCTACAAGTACAACATGTGCCAGGTCGATACCGGCCGAGGCAGTCGCGTTTCGCTGGTGCGCCAGCTTTCCAAGACGCAATGCGTGGAAGGTCGCAACTGGGGCTGGAATCGCGCCGGCGTGTGGGTGGACCAGGGGTGCGAAGGCGTGTTCCGCGTGCAGCGTCGCTGGGCCGGCGGTCCGGGACCGGGGCCCGGTCCGATGCCCGGCCCGGGGCCGGGCTGGGATCGCGACATTCGCCTGAACTGCGGCAGCTACCAGTTCAAGTACAACCTGTGCCAGGTCGACGTCGGTCCGCGCGGCCGCGTGCGGATGGTGCGCCAGACCTCCGATTCGCGCTGTGTCGAGGGCCGCACCTGGGGCTGGAACCGCGCCGGCGTGTGGGTGGATCGCGGCTGCGGCGCGGACTTCCTGGTCGAGCGGCGCTGATCGAAGGACGCATGTCGTCCCCGCGAAGGCGGGGATCCGGTGCACGGGACGCCCGCCGCTCGGCGGGCGTCCTGCCGTTCGAGGCACGCGTTTCGGCGGCGCGATCGCGCGCCGACATTGCGGTGCAGCACGTTCCTCCGTAGGATTTCGCGCCTTCCTGCGCCGTCCGGCGCGCTGCGAACCAATCCATGCGCACACAGTATTGCGGCCTCGTCGACGAGGCCCGGATCGACCAGAACGTCGTCCTCTGCGGTTGGGTCGACACCCGCCGCGACCACGGCGGCGTGATCTTCATCGACTTGCGCGACCACGAAGGCGTCGTCCAGGTCGTCGTCGATCCGGACAACGCGGCGGTGTTCAAGACCGCCAGCGAAGTCGGCTACGAGTATTGCCTGAAGGTCGTCGGCAAGGTGCGTCGTCGCGTCAGCGTCAACGAGCGCGTGCGCACCGGCAAGGTCGAAGTGCTCGCCGCGGAAATCGAGGTGCTGAACGCCGCGCGCGACCTGCCGTTCGTGCTGCACGAGACGACCAACGAGGACTTGAAGCTCAAGTACCGCTACCTCGACCTGCGCCGCCCGGACATGCAGCGCGCGATGCGCATGCGCACGAAGCTGGTGTCGGCGCTGCGCCGCCATCTCGACGCGCAGGGCTTCCAGGACATCGAGACGCCGATCCTGACCAAGGCGACGCCGGAAGGCGCGCGCGACTACCTCGTGCCGAGCCGCGTGCATCCGGGCGAGTTCTACGCGCTGCCGCAGTCGCCGCAGTTGTTCAAGCAGTTGTTGATGATGGCCGGCTTCGACCGCTACTACCAGATCGCGCGCTGTTTCCGCGACGAGGACCTGCGCGCCGATCGCCAGCCGGAGTTCACCCAGCTCGACATGGAGTTCGCCTTCGTCGAAGAGCGCGACGTGCAGGACGCGGTCGAAGGCATGATCCGCGCGATCTTCAAGGAGATCGCCGATGTCGAGCTCGCCGGCGAATTCCCGCGCATGACCTACGAGGAAGCGATGCGCCGCTACGGTTCGGACAAGCCGGACCTGCGCATCGCGCTCGAGCTCGTCGACGTCGCCGAGCAGGTGAAACACGTCGAGTTCAAGGTGTTCGCCGAAGCGGCGAACGACGTCGACGGCCGCGTCGCAGCGCTGCGCGTGCCGGGCGGCGCGGAACTCACGCGCAAGCAGATCGACGAACTCGGCGTGCACGCGGCGAAGTACGGCGCGAAGGGCCTCGCCTGGATTCGCGTCGACGATCGCGCGAAAGGCCGCGAAGGATTGAATTCGCCGATCGCGAAATTCCTCGACGACGCGACGCTCGCGGCGCTGCTCGACCAGGTCGGCGCGCGGAGCGGCGACCTCGTGCTGTTCGGCGCGGGTTCGTACAAGACCGTTTCCGACTTCATGGGCGCGTTGCGCCTCAAGGTCGGACGCGACCGCGGCCTCGTCGAGAACGCGTGGAAGCCGCTGTGGGTCGTCGACTTCCCGATGTTCGAGTACGACGCCGAAGCCGGCCGCTACGTCGCCCTGCATCATCCGTTCACCGCGCCGAAGGTCGACGACGTCGCCGATCTCAAGGCGAACGCGAAGATCGCGGTCTCGCGCGGCTACGACATGGTTCTCAACGGCAACGAGATCGGCGGCGGCTCGATCCGCATCCATCGCCCGGAGATGCAGAGCGCGGTGTTCGACCTGCTCGGCATCGGCAAGGACGAGGCCGAGGCGAAGTTCGGCTTCCTGCTCGAGGCGCTGAAGTTCGGCGCGCCGCCACACGGCGGCATCGCGTTCGGCATCGACCGCATCGCCGCGCTGATGGCCGGCACCGAGTCGATCCGCGACGTGATCGCGTTCCCGAAGACGACCAGCGCGCAAGACCTGATGACCTCGGCGCCGTCGCCGGTGTCCGCGGCGCAACTCGGCGAGCTGCACGTGGCCGTGGTGGAGAAGGACGGGAACCGGGAATAGGCAATCGTCGTACCGGCGTTTGCCCGATTTCCCATTCCCGATTCCCGTCGAATGGCCGAGCACGTCATTCTCCTGCACGGCATCTGGATGCGCGGCATCACGCTGCTGCCGCTGGCGCGGCGCCTGCGCGCCGCCGGCTACGCGGTCGAGACCATCGACTACGCCAGCGTGTTCGCCGGCATCGGGCCGGTGATCGAGCGTGTGCGCGAGCGCATGCGCGCGATCGATGCCGACCCCGTGCATCTGGTCGGGCACAGCCTCGGCGGCGTGGCCGCCCTGCAGGCGACGCGCGGCATCGGCGACCTGCCTGCGGGACATGTCGTGTGCCTCGGGCCGCCGCTGCGCGGCAGCGCGGTGGCGCGTTCCCTCGCGCGGATTCCCGGCGGCCGCTGGTTGCTCGGGCAGAGCGCGGCGCCGCTGCTCGACGGGCTCGACGCATGGACCGATGCGCGTCGCGTCGGCGTCATTGCCGGTTGTCTGCCGATCGGCGTCGGAGCCGTGACCGGCATGCTCGAGTCCCCGAACGACGGCACCGTGTCGGTCGCGGAGACGCGTCTCGACGGCATCGGCGACCACCGCGTCGTCGCCGCCTCGCATACCGGCCTGCTGTTCTCGTCCGAAGCGGCGGACCTCACGCTCGCCTTCCTGCGCGACGGACGCTTCGTCGCGGGTTCCGTTTGAACGCGGGCGCCTGCGCTAGACTTCGCCCGCCTTCGCCATGCCGACCATCGCGTTGAACGCAGCGTCCTTTCCGATTCCCGAATCCCGCGTGCCGAGCGCCGGTGCCTGCCGCATCCTGGGCATCGATCCCGGCAGCCAGCGCACCGGCGTCGGCATCATCGACGTCGACGCGGCCGGCAAGTCGCGCCACGTGTTCCATGCCGTGCTCAATCTGCTCGGCAACGACGATTTCGCATCGCGCCTGAAGCAGATCTTCCGAGAGCTCGGCGAGATCATCGCCGAGTACGCGCCGCAGGAGGCCGCGATCGAGCGCGTGTTCATGGCGCGCAATCCCGATTCCGCATTGAAGCTCGGCCAGGCGCGCGGTGCGGCGATCTGCGCGATCGTGCATCGCGAGATCGGCGTCACCGAATATGCCGCGCGCGAGGTCAAGCAGGCCGTGGTCGGCACCGGCGCGGGCGACAAGACCCAGGTGCAGCACATGGTCGGCATTCTCCTGAACCTGCACGAACGCCTGCAGGCCGACGCGGCCGACGCGCTCGCGATCGCGCTGGCGCATGCGCACACGCGCGCGAGCCTGCAGCGCATCGGCATTCCACGCGGGGCATGGAGGCGCAGGCGATGATCGGTCGGTTGAAGGGCATCCTGGTCGCGAAGCAGCCGCCGTGGATCGTGGTCGACGTCGGCGGCGTCGGCTACGAGCTGGAGGCGCCGATGTCCACTTTTTTTGACTTGCCCGAACTCGGTGCGACGGTGAACCTGTGCACGCACTATGCCGTGAAGGAGGACACCGTGGCGCTGTACGGTTTCCTGCGCGAGTCCGAGCGCAGCCTGTTCCGCAACCTGCAGAAGGTTTCCGGGGTCGGCGCGAAGACGTCCCTCGCGGTGCTGTCCGGCACCAGCGTCGACGAGTTCGCGCGGCTGGTGCAGAGCGGCGACATCACCGCCTTGACGCGCATTCCGGGCGTCGGCAAGAAGACCGCCGAGCGCATGGTGGTGGAACTGCGCGACCGCGTCGACGGTCTCGGCGGCGGCATGCCGGCGGCGCTCGGCGGCGCGGTGCCGGCCGATCCGGTCGCCGAGGCGACGGTCGCGCTGCAGACGCTCGGCTACAAGCCGGCGGAAGTCACGCGCCTCGTGCGCGAGGCGTCGGCTCCCGGCGATCGCGCCGAGGACATCATCCGCAAGGCCCTCAAGGCTGCCCTTCGCTGATCGCGACCGGACTTCCCGCCCATGCATGCAGAAAACGACACTTCCGGCCGCCGCGCGCGCCTGTCCGCGCTGGCGCTTGGCGCGATCGGCGTGGTCTACGGCGATCTCGGCACCAGCCCGCTGTACACGATGAAGGAAACCTTCGGCGCGCACGGCCTGCCGCTGAACGAGGCGAACGTGCTCGGCGTGCTGTCGCTGGTGTTCTGGACCTTGATGCTGGTCGTGTCGATCAAGTACGCCGGCTTCATCATGCGCGCCGACAACAAGGGCGAGGGCGGCATCATGGCGCTGACTGCGCTGGCCCAGCGCGGCGTGCGCGACAAGCCGCGCGTGCGCTGGATCATCACGATGCTCGGCTTGTTCGGCGCGGCGCTGTTCTTTGGCGACGGCGTGATCACGCCGGCGATGTCGGTGTTGTCCGCGGTCGAGGGCCTGAACGTGGCGACGCCGGGACTCGAGCATTTCATCGTGCCGATCACCGTGGTCATCCTGCTCGGCCTGTTCTGGATCCAGAAGCGCGGTAGCGCCAAGGTCGGCGCGGTGTTCGGGCCGATCATGTGCCTGTGGTTCGTCGCGCTCGCGGTACTGGGCACGATCCAGATCTTCGAGCATCCCCACGTGCTGAAGGCGCTGTCGCCGCACCACGCCGTGCATTTCTTCACGCACACCGGCTGGCCGGCGTTCTTCGCGTTGGGTTCGGTCGTCCTGTGCATCACCGGCGCGGAGGCGCTGTACGCCGACATGGGGCATTTCGGCAAGAAGCCGATCCGCGCGGCGTGGTTCGGCTTCGTGATGCCTGCGCTGGTGCTCAACTATTTCGGCCAGGGCGCGCTGCTGCTGTCCGACCCGAAAGCCGTCGAGAATCCGTTCTACCTGCTCGCGCCGGGCGCGCTGCTGCTGCCTTTCATCCTGCTGGCGACCGTGGCGACCGTGATCGCCTCGCAGGCGGTGATCTCCGGCGCGTACTCGGTCGCGCGCGAGGCGATCCAGCTCGGGTTCCTGCCGCGCATGCGCATCCTGCACACCTCGCGCGAGACGATCGGCCAGATCTACCTGCCGTGGATCAACCGCATGCTGCTGGTGCTGACGCTCGCGGTCGTGCTCGGCTTCCGCTCGTCGAGCAATCTCGCCGCGGCCTACGGCATCGCCGTCGTCGGCACGATGACGATCGACGCGGTGCTGGTAATGATCGTGTTCCGCCGCATCTGGCACTGGAGCCGCGCGAAGGTATGGTCGATCGGCCTGGTGTTCCTGGCGGTCGACTTCGGCTTCCTCTCGGCCAACGCGGACAAGGTCGAACACGGCGGCTGGTTCCCGCTCGTGCTCGGCACCGCGATGTTCACCGTGATGACGACGTGGCGGCGCGGCCGCGAGCTGGTCATGCGCGAGGTCAAGCAGAGCGGTCTCGCGCTCGAGCCGTTCATTTCCTCGATCGTCGCGCACCCGCCGCTGCGCGTGCCAGGGACCGCGGTTTTCCTCACCGCCAACCTCGACAGCGTGCCGCACGCGTTGCTGCACAACCTCAAGCACAACAAGGTGCTGCACGAGCGCAACGTGATGCTCACCGTCGAGACGGTGGAGACGCCGACCGCCGAAGCGGACGAGCGCGTCGCGGTCGAATCGCTCGGCGGCAGTTTCTACAAGATGATCCTGCGTTTCGGTTTTGCCGAGGATCCGGACGTGCCGGAAACGCTGGCGGTGGTGCAGCGCTGCGGCCTGCCGTTCGACATGATGGACACCACGTTCTTCCTCAGCCGCGAGAGCATCGTCGCCACCGATCGTCCCGGCATGGCGCTGTGGCGCGACAAGCTGTTCGTGTTCCTGCAGCGCAACGCGATGCCGGCCACCGCGTTTTTCCGGATTCCCGGCAACCGGCTGATCGAACTCGGGGCGCAGGTGGAGATTTGAAAAGCCGCGACCGGGAATTCGGGAGAGGTGATTCGAAAAAGCCGTACGCCCAATACTGAACGCCGACTGCGTCCGTGGAAGGGCGCGGCTACCTTGCGGCGTTCAAGCCGGCGATAATCCGCGAAATCCCGATCCCGAACCACGGCTCTTCATGGACCGCCTCACGTCCGCCAGCGCGAACCGCGAAGACGATCTCGTCGAGTCGACGATCCGTCCGCAGCGCCTGGCCGAGTATCTCGGTCAGCAGACCGTGCGCGAGCAGCTCGGCATCTACATCGAGGCGGCGAAGCGGCGCGGCGACGCGCTCGACCACGTGCTGATCTTCGGGCCGCCCGGACTCGGCAAGACGACCTTGTCGCACGTGATCGCGAACGAACTCGGCGTGAATCTGCGCACGACCTCGGGTCCGGTGCTGGAACGCCCCGGCGATCTCGCCGCGCTGCTGACGAACCTGCAGCCGCGCGACGTGTTGTTCGTCGACGAGATCCACCGGCTGTCGCCGATCGTCGAGGAAGTGCTGTACCCGGCGCTGGAGGATTTCCAGATCGACATCATGATCGGCGAGGGGCCCGCCGCGCGCTCGATCAAGCTCGACCTGCCGCCGTTCACCTTGATCGGCGCGACCACGCGCGCGGGCCTGCTGACCGCGCCGCTGCGCGACCGCTTCGGCATCGTGCAGCGGCTGGAGTTCTACAACACGCTCGAACTCACCGCGATCGTGCGGCGCGCGGCGAAAATCCTCGGCATCGCCTGCGATCCCGAAGGCGCCGGCGAAATCGCGCGGCGCGCGCGCGGCACGCCGCGCATCGCCAACCGCTTGTTGCGGCGCGTGCGCGACTACGCCGAGGTCAAAGCTGGCGGTACGATCACCGCGACCGTCGCCGGCGCCGCGCTGGAGATGCTCAAGGTCGACGCGGAAGGCTTCGACGCACTCGACCGCCGCCTGCTCGGCACGATCATCGATCATTTCGACGGCGGCCCGGTCGGCGTCGAGTCGCTCGCCGCGGCGCTCAGCGAGGAGCGCGGCACGATCGAGGACGTGCTCGAACCGTTCCTGATCCAGCAAGGCTTCCTCGTGCGCACGGCGCGCGGGCGCATGGTGACGAACAAGGCGTATCGGCATCTCGGCCTGAAGGCGCCGCGCAAGGCCGGCGACGCGGACTTGTTCGAGCTGGAGCCGGGAAACGAAGGATGACCGACCGCCGCGCTTTTCCGATTCCCGGTTCCCCCTTCTCGATTCCCGTGCGCGTGTACTGGGAGGACACCGACGCCGGCGGAGTCGTCTATCATGCGCGCTACCTGCATTTCCTCGAGCGCGCGCGCACCGAATGGCTGCGTGCCGGCGGCCACGGCCAGCAGCAATTGCGCGAGCAGGCCGGCATCGTGTTCGTCGTTCACCGCATGGAACTCGCGTTCAACGCGCCGGCGCGCCTGGACGACCTGCTGGTCGCGACGGTCGAGCCCGAGGATCGGCGCAGCGCCAGTTTCGTCGTGCGCCAGGCGTTGTGGCGCGAACCCGAGCCGAAGCCGCTGGTCGAAGCGCGCGTGCGCATCGCCTGCCTCGATGCGGAACGTTTCCGTCCGCGCCCCATTCCGGATCACCTGCTTCAAGAGATCGCCAAGACATGAATTCAGAACTCAACGTCCTCGCCCTGATCCTGGGCGCCAGCTTGCCGGTCAAGCTGGTGCTCGGCATCCTGATCGGCTTCTCGATCGCCTCGTGGTTCATCATTTTCCGCAAGAAGGCGCTGATCGACCGCGCCAACGCGAGCGCGGACGAATTCGAGGAACGCTTCTGGTCCGGCGCCGATCTCGCCGGCCTGTTCAAGGACATCACCAACAACGGCGATCGCGTGACCGGCAGCGGCGCGATCTTCGAGGCGGGCTTCCGCGAATTCGCGCGCCTGCGCCAGCGTCGCAGCGTCGATTCGCGCGCATTGCTCGAAGGCGCGCAGCGCGCGATGCGCGTCGCCGCCACGCGCGAGGTCGATCGCCTCGAACAGAGTCTCGAGTTCCTCGCCAACGTCGGTTCGATCAGTCCCTACGTCGGCCTGTTCGGCACCGTGTGGGGCATCATGATCGCGTTCCAGGGCCTTGCGAACGTCAAGGAAGCGACCATCGCGATGGTCGCGCCGGGCATTTCCGAAGCGCTGATCGCGACCGCGATGGGCCTGTTCGCGGCGATCCCGGCGGTGTGGGCCTACAACCGCTATTCGACCAAGCTCGAACGCATCAGCCTGCGCTACGACACCTTCGTCGAAGAGTTCTCCTCGATCCTCGCGCGCCAGGCGCACCTCGAAGACGCGCCGTAACCCCGCGCCCGACCGGATCGCGTTGGAGCCATCCTCATGCAGAACCTCGGAAGCCGCCGCAAGCGGCGCAAGCTCAAGGCCGAAATCAACGTCGTGCCGTACATCGACGTGATGCTCGTGCTGCTGATCATCTTCATGGTGACCGCACCGCTGCTCAACCTCGGCGTCGACATCCAGCTGCCGCAGTCGGCCGCGAAATCGATCCAGAACGACAAGGAGCCGGTCATGGTCAGCGTCGACCAGGAAGGCAAGTACTTCCTCACGCTCGGCGCGTCCAAGCGCGAGCCGATCGAAGCCCAGGTGCTGGTCAACAAAATTTCAGCTTTCGTCCGCGAGAATCCGCAAGTCCCCGTGCTGGTCGCCGGCGACCAGCGCGCGGATTACGGAAAGATCTACCAGGCGATGGTGTTGCTGCAGCAGGCCGGCGTGCCCAAGGTCGGGCTGATGAGCCAGCCGGTGCAGGCGAGCGGAGCGCGCTGAGCGGATGGGACGCGCGAACCAGTTCGAGAGTCTCGGCGACAAGCTGCGCGCGTTCGGTCTTGCGCTGGGCCTGCACGTGGCATGCGTGCTGGCGATGCTGATCGGCCTGTGGTGGACGCATGAAACCAAGCCGGTCGTGATGCCGGGGCCGGTGATCGAGGCGACGCTGATCGGGCCGACCGCGGCGCCGAAGGCGAAATCGGGCGTGGCGAAACCCGCGCCGACGCCGCCGAAGCCGACACCAGCGCCGGAACCGCCGAAACCCGAGCCGCCGAAACCGGCGCCTGCGCCGGAGCCGCAGCCCGAACCACCCAAACCGGTCAAGCAGACACCGACCGAGGTACAGAAGCAGGACCAGATCGACCGCGAGAAGATCGCCGCGCTCGCCGAGCAGAAGGCCGAGCAGGAAAAGAAGGAGCAGGAAGAGAAGGTCCGCCAGAAGCAGGTGCTGCTGGAAGAGGAAAAGCAGCGCAAGGTCCGCGAGGAGCAGCAGAAGCAGCTGGCCGACCTGAAGAAGCAGCGCGAGGCGGCGGACAGGAAAGCCAAGCTTGAGCGCGAACGGTTGGCGCAGCTGGAGGATCGCAACCAGAAGAACGTCGCCGACAGCAAGCCGGCGCCCGCGGCGGAACACGAGTCCGAGCAGGCGCAGACCGGTGCCGGCGGCCAGGACAACGATCTCGCGGCGCGTTACGCGGCGGCGATCCAAGTCGCGGTCACGCAGAACTGGAATCGCCCCGAAGGCGTTCCGCCGGGCATCCGCTGCACGATCCGCATCGTGCAGATTCCCGGCGGCGACGTGATCAGCGCCAATGTCGGATCGCCGTGCAACGCCGATCCGGCCACGCGCAACACGATCGAGCAGGCGGTGATGAAGGCCGCGCCCCTGCCGTACCAGGGTTACGAGAAAGTGTTCCAGCGCAACATCAATTTTCACTTCAAATACGACGGAGAGGGCGGATGACGATGTTCAAACGGATCGTGGGCCGCGTGGCGCTGGTGCTGGTCGGCTGTTTCGCCGGCCATGTGGCGTTCGCGCAGGGCCTGGATATCGACATCGTGAACGGTACCGCGAGCGCGCGACCGGTCGCGGTCGTGCCGTTCGGCTTCGAGGGCGCCAGCGTGCCGCCGGAGACGAACCCCGGCGAAATCGTGCGCGCGGACCTCGCGCGCTCCGGCCAGTTCCGCACCTTGCCGAAGAGCGACATCGTCGAATTCCCGACGCGCGAAGCCGAGGTCAAGTTCGCGACCTGGCGCCTGCTCAAGCAGGATTATCTCGTCGTCGGGCGCATGTCCGATGCCGGCGGCGGCGCGCTGCGCGTGGAATGGGAGTTGTTCGACGTCGCGCGCCAGCAGCGCATCGCCGACGGCGCGATCAGCGGCCAGCGCACCGGCCTGCGCGACATCGCGCACCAGGTGGCCGACGTCGTCTACGAGAAGATCCTGGGCGTGCGCGGCGCGTTCTGGACGCGCATCGCCTACATCACCGCGACCGGTTCCGCGCCGAACTACCAGTACGCGCTGATGGTGGCCGATTCGGACGGCTACAACCCGCAGGTGGTGGTGCGTTCGCGCGAATCGCTGATGTCGCCGGCATGGTCGGCGGACGGCCGCAAGCTTGCCTACGTCTCGTTCGAAAGCGGCAATTCGGCGGTCTACGTGCAGGATCTCGGCACCGGCGCGCGCCAGGTCGTGTCGAGCAGCCGCGGCATCAACAGCGCGCCGGCGTTCTCGCCGGACGGCAGCAAGCTGGCCTTGAGCCTGTCCAAGGGCGGCAACCCGGACATCTACGTGATGGACCTCGGCAGCCGCCAGCTGACCCAGGTGACGCGTCATTTCGCGATCGACACGGAGGCGAAATGGGCGCCGGACGGGCAAAGCCTGTACTTCACCTCCGACCGTTCCGGCAAGCCGCAGATCTACCAGGTGTCGCCGAGCGGCGGCGAACCGACGCGGGTGACTTTCCAGGGCCAGTACAACGCCAGTCCGAGCGTGGTCGACGCCAAAGGCATCAAGATCGCAATGGTGCAGGGCAGCGGAAACGTGTATCGTATCGCGGTCCTTGACCGGGCGACGAACCAGAACACCTTGGTATCGCCGGGCAGCCAAGATGAGCATCCCAGTTTTGCCCCGAACGGAAGCATGCTGCTGTATGCCGCGAGCGAAGGTTCGCGCGGCGTGCTGTACGCGGCTTCGGCCGACGGGCGCGTGCGGCAGAAGCTGGGGCTTGCCGAGGGCGACGTGCGGGAGCCAGTTTGGGGGCCGTTCCGCCAGCGTTGAGTTGAGTTGTGCCACAACGTGTCCCGCCTGATCGCGGGACACGGTGCATGAAGTCGTTTCTGCGTCGAATAGACACTCCTACAAACCTGCCCAGCCGAAGGGATACACCATGAACAACATCGTCCGTATCGCGTTTTCCGTACTGCTCGTCGCCGGCGTTGCGGCCTGTGCGAAGAAGGCCGTCAAGCCGACCGAACAGCCGCCGGTGGAGACTGCTCATACCGATACCACGCCGATGGACAACGGCGGCCGCTACACGCGCGACAGCCTCGACACCGATTCCTGCCTGCGCCAGCGCGTCATCTACTTCGACCTGGACAAGACCGAGATCAAGCCGGAGTTCCAGGCCCAGATGGCTTGCCACGCGGCCTACCTGAAGCAGTTCCCGGAAGCGCGCGTGACGCTGGAAGGCAACGCCGACGAGCGCGGTTCGCGCGAATACAACCTCGGCCTCGGCGAGCGTCGTGGCAATGCCGTGCAGGGCGCGCTGAGCGCGGCCGGCGGCTCGTCCTCGCAGCTCAACGTCGTCAGCTACGGCGAAGAACGCCCGGTTTGCCGCGAGCACAATGAATCGTGCTGGTCGAAGAACCGTCGCGTCGAGATCGTCTACACCGCGAAGTAATGACGATGGCGCACCGGATTTCGAGTGCGGTTGCAGCGGCGGCCTTCGTGGCCGCCGTTGTTGCGTTCGCGCCGAGCGCCGGCGCGCAGCGCCTGTCGCTGGCCGAGCGGGTCGACAAGCTCGAGCAGCAAGCCAATGGCCAGGGCCAGCAGGGCGGCGCGGTCGATCTGGTCAACCAGATCTCGGCGCTGCAGTCGCAGGTGCAGTCGCTGCAGGGGCAGGTCGAGGAGCTCAAGCATGCTCTCGACGAATCCCGGCAGCGCAGCAAGGACCAGTACACCGACCTCGATTCGCGCCTCGGCCGGCTCGAAGGCGGCGGCGCCGCGCCGCCCGCTCCGACGGGCGCACGTGGTGGCGCGGCGCGCAACGACAATCCGCCGGACATCGACCTCGGCGCTCCCGGCGCCGCTCCCGCCAAGGCCCCCGTCAATGCGCCGGGCGTCGGCGACCTGACCGACGCGGACCGCGCTGCGATCCCGGGCGGTTCCGCCGCCGCCGCGGCGGCGACCCCGCCGCCGGCTGCCGATCCGGCCGCCGAGGGCGCCGCCTACAACGAGGCGTTCGCCGCGCTCAAGGATGGCCGCTATGCCGAATCGGCGCGCCGCTTCCAGGCGTTCATCGACCAGCACCCGAGCGGCGAGTTGACCGGCAACGCGTACTACTGGCTCGGCGAATCGTATTACGTGACGCAGAACTACAAGATCGCCCAGCAGGCGTTCGAGACGCTGTTGCAGAGGTATCCTAACAGCCAGAAGGCGCCGGACGCGTTGCTCAAGATCGGCTACAGCCAGTACGAGCAGAAGCAGTGGGACGACGCCGAGGCGACCTTGAACAGGGTCGTGCAGACCTATCCCGACACCACCGTCGCGCGTCTCGCCCAAGGGCGCCTGCGCGCGCTGAAGATGGAAGCCCGCCACTGAGCGGCGCGTCGATGAGCTCCGTCGCCGCCCATGGCCCGGCGAGGGGGGGCGATGCCCCCGGCGCACGGCCCGAACAGCGCCTGCGCATCAGCGAGATTTTCCACTCCGTGCAGGGCGAGGCCGATGCGGTCGGCTGGCGAAGCGTGTTCGTGCGCTTGACCGGCTGCCCGCTCCGCTGCACCTGGTGCGATACCGAATACGCGTTCCACGGCGGCCAGTGGCGCACGATCGCCGACGTGCTGGCGGAAGTCGCCCGCCACGACGTGCGGCACGTCTGCGTCACGGGTGGCGAGCCGCTCGCGCAGAAGCGCTGCCTTTCGTTGCTCGCGCAGTTGTGCGACGCCGGCTACGAGGTGTCGCTGGAAACGTCCGGGGCGCTCGATGTTTCCGAAGTCGATCCGCGCGTGCGCAAGGTGCTCGACCTCAAGGCGCCCGGATCGGGCGAGGTCGCGCGCAACCTGTGGTCGAATCTCGCGCACCTGGCGCCGCGCGACCAGGTCAAGATCGTGGTCGCCGATCGCGCCGACTACGACTGGGCCGTCGAGCGCCTGCGCGAGCAGGCGCTCGACAAGCGCTGTCAGGTGCTGTTCTCGCCGGTGCACTGTTCGATCGCGCCGCGTGACCTGGCCGAGTGGATCATCGCCGATCGCCTGCCGGTGCGCATGCAACTGCAACTGCACAAGGTGCTGTGGGGCGAGGAGCCCGGACGGTGAAAGCCGGCATGCAGGATCGATGATGACCCGTCTGCGGCGATCGTGGAGCGTGCGGGAATCGCGAAAACAAGGGTCCGTCGTCCGGACCTGCGCGGAAACGACGAACCGGAACATTGCCGCCCTCGGCCTCGGTACATGCCATGCCTGACCCAACACAGAAAAACGCCGTCGTCCTCGTTTCCGGCGGCATGGATTCCGCCGTCACGCTGGCGATCGCGCGCGAACGCGGTTTCGCCTGCCATGCGCTCAGCGTCGACTACGGCCAGCGCCATTCCTCCGAACTGCAGGCCGCGCGCCGCGTCGCGCTGGCGCTCGGCGCGAAGGAGCACAAGACCGTGCACGTCGACCTGCGCAGCATCGGCGGCTCCGCGCTGACCGACGACATCGCGGTACCCGACGAAGGCGGCAGCGGCATTCCGGTCACCTACGTGCCCGCGCGCAACACGATCATGCTGTCGGTCGCGCTCGGCTGGGCCGAAGTGCTCGGCGCGCAGGACATCTACTGCGGCGTCAACGCGGTCGACTATTCCGGCTATCCCGATTGCCGTCCCGCGTTCGTCGAAGCGTTCGAGCAACTGGCCAATCTCGCGACCAAGGCCGGCGTCGAAGGCAAGCGACTCGCCGTCGCCGCGCCGCTGATCGCGATGAGCAAGGCCGAAATCGTGCGCGAAGGCCTGCGCCTCGGCGTCGACTTCGCGGCAACCGTCTCCTGCTACCAGGCCGACGGCGATGGCCGCGCCTGCGGCCACTGCGATGCGTGCCGCCTGCGCGCCGACGGATTCCGCGCCGCCGGCGTAGCCGACCCGACGCGCTATCGCTGAGGCGATCGGACAGGTAGAATTCGCGCCCCTCTGCGCGCCACGCGTTCGTCGCGCGCAAATCCCCGGTTCCGGGCCGTTAGCTCAGCGGTAGAGCAGTGGACTTTTAATCCATTGGTCGATGGTTCGATCCCATCACGGCCCATATCCCACCAGCCGCGCATCGCGATCCGCATGGCCGCCGCCCGCGACGGACGCGCTGCAAGTGGCGCATCTTCTGGTTCGTCGTGCGGGCCCTTAGGCGATCGCCGATCACGCGCTGTCGGGCGCGCCGCTGCCGATCATGTCGTCCTGCATGCGCTTGAGGTCCTTCCAGCGGTTCTCCGCGGCCAGCGAGGCCTGTTGCGCCCACGAGTCGGGATTGGCGAGGCGGAAGCTCGGGCCGCCGCGTTCGAGGATGTCGAGCATGTCGTCGATGCCGAGGCAGGCGATCTGCACGAGGCTGCCCACGCCGTTCGCGCGGAACAGTTCCTCGATCTTCGGGCCGATGCCTTCGATGACGGTGAGGTCATCGGCGTGTTTCATGTTGAAGCCGGCCGCGCGCGCGGCGCCGACGTCGATGATGCGCGACGAAGCGACCGCTTCCGGCGAACCGGAGACCATCTCCGGAATGCGCGCCGGCACCGTGGTCGATGGTGCCGGCGGGGTCGCGACCTGCTGCGCTGCAGCCGCAGGCTTCCTGCGGGCGAAGCCGAACACCAGCCAGCCCGAGAGCCAGCCGACTCCCAGGCCCAGCACGAACCACAGCAAGCGCTCGCCAATCGGATTCATCGTGTCGTCCTCGCGTTGTCGACCCCGTCAGGCGGCCCGAGCCTACCACCGCAGGCATTCGCGCGACGTCAAGATGCGTGGCGGCCGGCCGTGCGCGTCCCGGCGCGCGACGATGCCCTGGCGGGACGCGGCGGCTACACTTGCCGCCATGAACCTGCTCGCGATCGAAACCGCCACCGAATACTGCTCCGCGGCGCTGCTGGCCGGCGAGCGCATCGTCGCGCGCAGCGAGTTAGCGCCGCGCAGGCACGCCGAATTGCTGCTGCCGATGTGCGACGACGTGCTGGCCGAGGCGGGCCTTGCGCGCCATGCGCTCGATGCGGTCGCGGTCGGCTGCGGTCCCGGCGCGTTCACTGGCGTACGCCTGGCGATTTCGGCTGCGCAGGGCATCGCGCTGGCGCTGGACGTGCCGGTCGTGCCGGTGTCGTCGCTGGCGGCGCTCGCGATGCAGGCGCCGGAAGACGACGCGGCGATCCTCGCCGTGATCGATGCGCGCATGGGCGAGATCTACGCCGGTACGTTCCGGCGCGACGACGCTGGCCTCGTCGTGCCGATCGCCGCGGAGTCCGTCGGCGCCGCGGGTACGCTGGCGCTGCCCGAGGCGGCATCGTGGAATGTGATCGGCAGCGGCTGGGCAACCTATGGCGATGCGCTCGCCGCGCACTTGCCGGCGCCGCCGCGCTGGGCCGAAGGCGAACGCTATCCGCTTGCGGCCGATGTCGCGCACCTGGCGGTGCCGCTGGTGCGTGCCGGGCGCGGTGTCCCGCCGGAGCAGGCGTTGCCGGTCTATCTGCGCGACAAGGTCGCGCTGACGCTGGCCGAGCAGCGCCGCCGCTGACTCATCCGGGCCGAGGCCGCATCGCGCGCCGCGCCAGCCAGCGCCGCGGCCAATCCTTGGCGGACAGCACCGGCTTCTCGACCAAGTGCCACGACAACAGGCCGACACCGATCGCGAGCAGGGTGCCGATCGCCGCGTTCACCAGCGGCGTGGCCGTCGGGACGTGATGCGCCACGACCTGCTGGATCGGGAATCCCCACAGGTACATGCCGTACGAGCAGTCCGCGAAACGATTGAAGCCGTGCCAGCGCAGGCGATAGGCGAACCAGAACACGAACGCGGTCTCGGCCAGCGCGAACGCGAGCGGATAGAGCGCGCTGTCGCGCAGAAGCCAGCAGGCCGCGGCGAAGCCGCAGACCAGCGCGCCATGCGCGGGAATGCGTTCGCGATGGACGTAGCAGAGCGCACCTAGCGCGAACATGCCGCCGAGGCGCAGGAAACTCGCGATCGGCACCATCGGCACCCAAGTCGGCGCGAGCCAGCCCAAGAGGCACAGCCCGACGATCGCGACGGTCGCGACGGCGCGTCGCGAGAGGATGCCGGACAGGCCGAGCAGGGCGACCCAGGCGTACATGCGCACCTCGGCCGGCAAGGTCCAGATCGATCCGTTGATCGTGTCCCTGCGCGGGTTGTCGGCGAACACGCCCGGCAACTGCCAGCGCAGGTCGACGCCGAACGTCATGTTCTTCAGCACGTAGCCGCGCGTGTCGGGATGGTGTAGGTAGTCCGCTAGGGGCAGTTGCGTGTAGACGGCGCCGAGCGCGAACGCGCTGAGCAGCATGCAGCACGCGTAGGCCGGCAGCACGCGCAGTACGCGCGCCCACGCGAAGGCGAGCACGTTGCGGCGACGCAGGAAGCTGCCGGTGACCAGGAATCCGCTGATCACGAAGAACAGGTCCACGCCGATCGCGCCGGAATAGCTTTTCCAGCCCATCCGCGTGAACAGGTCGAGCGCGCCCGGTTCGTGCGCGGCGATCGCATAGCCGTGGCCATAGATCACCAGCGCGGCGGCGAGGAAACGCAACAGCAGGAAGTTGTCCTGCGGTTGCGACAGGCCGTCGGCGAGCGTGGGCCCGTGCGGTCGGGGCAGGCGCCATCGCGATGGCGCCGCGCCGCCGGCGCCGCGGCCGGCCTCCGCAGCGGAAGATGTCGCGCCGCCGCTCACGAAGGATCGTTCTCCGCGCGCGGCACCCGCAGGCATCGTTGCGGCGTGAGTCGATCGATGCCCAGCCGTGGTCCGGCATAGGGTCGCCGCCGCAACACGGCCATCATGTGCGTCGGCGTGATCGCGCCGGCGGCGATTTCCGCCTCGTCGCGCGCATGCACGCGGTCGATGAAGGCGCGGTCGGCATCGTTCCCGGCGTCGAAGTGCGGCCCGAAGCTGCGGTCGATGAACGGGTCGATGACATTCGCATACGGGATGAACAGCTCGAACTCGAAGCGCTCGACCAACAGCGGCAGGATGTCCTGCGCGCGGATGCCCTCGAAGCCTTCGTGCGAGCAGTCCCAGTTCTCGAACCGCTCCTCGTGGCGCTTGAGCTGCACGTTGTAGCGGCGTGGCGCCGGCAATTCGGCCCAGTATTCCTGCACGATCGCGAGCGCCTCCGGCCAGCGCATGTGGCCGTTGCGACCGATGATGTCCGAGGTGATGAAGCGGCCGTCCACTTCGAGCGCCTGCTCGACGGCGCCGAACAGGCCTTCCAGATTGGACACGTGGTGCAGGCTCTGGTTCGCCATCGCCGCGGCGTAGCGGTGGGCGGGGCGCCAGTCGTTGAAGTCGCCGCGAACGATGCGGATCTGCGCGCCGACGCCGGTTTCGTCGGCGAGCTGGCGGCCGCGGGCCAGCATCGCTTCGTTGATGTCGATGCAATCGATCGTGAAGTCGCGCAATCCACGCTCGACCAGAAGTTTCGCCACGCGTACCTCGGTGTCGGCGTTGCCGCAACCGAGGCTGGCGAAGCGGGCCGGCGATTCGCCCGCATCCGTCATGGAGCGCGCGAGGTACAGCGCGAAGAACTCGTCCGGATTGGAAAATCCGAACGCTTCCAGTTTCGGACGCAGGTAGCGGTTCGACCAGTAGTGGAAGATCGCCGGCAAATCGTGTACTTCGACCTGGTCGTTGAAGATCGCGGTTTCCGCGGCGACGCGTGCCGCGTAGTCGCTCGCGTCCGGCACGACTTCCGGTTCGGCGACGATTGCGCCGGAGTCGCTCGCGTGCGGGATTTCCGCGTCGGGAATGCCTGCGGCGCCCGGCGCGAACGCGTCGCGCAACGGCCGCTTGAGCGCCTCGGGCAAATGGCGCGCGAGCGGGCGCAGCCATTCGAGCCATCGGTGCGGATTCGGATTCATGGCGAGTGCGTCGACGGAGTCGCGAGGATGATACCCGGCGCAGCGACAGCGCCCGTGCGATACAGCATCGCATCGAGCTGCGGCAGCAGCCAGCGCGTGAAGCGTTCGCGGCCCGCCGCGTTCTGGTGGTAGAAGTCGAAGAACATGCCGCATTCGTCGGTGTCGTCGAAGAAGCCGGTCGCGTCGATCAGGCGGATGCGCCCTTCGGCGACGAGCGGCTGCAGGATCGACAGGGCCCATTCGCGCTGTCCGTCGCCGAGCAGCTGGCGCGTCCAGATGCGCGGCATCGGCATCAGCACGACCACCGGCGGCTGCGGCCAGCGCGTCGCGCGCAGTTGCTGGCGCACGAGATCGCGCGTTTCACGCATGAAGTCGGGCAGCGGGTCCTGTTGCGCCATCGCGTTGAAATCCATGCGGCCCGCGGCGAAGCCGCGCAATTCCCTGCACTGGCGCTTGAGGCCGTCCTGCTTCGGGTCGGTCGAGGCGTCCACCGCGTCGCAGGCGGCCAGCGAGCCGGTGCCGAAGGCGCACATGTCGCCGTGCGATTCCGGATTGCCGAAGAGGCGATCCGGCGAGGAACGGTTCGTCCGCCACCAGTCGATCGATTTCTGCCGTGCCTCCGGGTCGCGCACGAATTCCCGGATGTCCGCGCGCCACTCGAACAGTGCCGAGTAGGTGCCGTAGGTCGAGATGTCGCTGTGGTCGAACGGCACGTGCGCGGCGATCCACGGCATATCGGCGAAGCGGCGGAACGGCTGCACGATGCCGAGTTCGTAGCTGCCGTTGCCCGGCCAGGCGAGGTCGCCGACCGACAGCGCGATGACGCCGCCGCGCACTTCCGGATGCTCGCGTTCGAGCCAGCGCGTGAGGATGCCGATCGTCATCCAGTGCGAGCCTGGCATCGACAGGTTCGCGTGCACGCTGCCGCTTTCCTTCGCGGCAGCGGCGAGCATCGCATGGTCGATGCCGTATTCCGGGCGCGAGCTGCCGAGCGTCACGTAGTCGACGTGCGCCAGCGACGGGTCGCGCAGCATCCGCTTCAGGCGCACGCTGGTGCCGGCGTGGCTGGCCGGTTGCGCCAGCGGTTCCCATAGGCCGAGCGCGAACGCGAGATCGAGCAGCGCGACGAGTGCGAGCGGAGCGGCGAGGACGAGCAGCTTGCGCAGCATGGTCAGAACTGGAAATAGATGAACGGCGCGGTCGCCGTCGGTGCGAACACGATCACCGCGACGATCGCGGCGGCGAGCGCGAGTGCGAAGAGCGGTCCGCTGCTGGCCGCAATGCGGTCCTTGTAGTGCAGCCGCGCACCGAGCTGTTGCGCGACGAAAAGAACGCCGACCAGCAAGGCGATGCCGGCGTGCGCGCCGCTGTCGAAGGCCGCCAGCGACGGGTGCGCTAGGTTGGCGAGCATCGCGCCGCTTTGCGCGAACGTGCGTGCGCGGAAGAATACCCAGGCGAGGCAGGCGAGATGGAAGGTCGCCAGCACGCGCAGCGCGCGCACGACGAGGTTGTCCGCGTTCCACGCGGGCAGCCGCGCGAGCACGGCGCGCTCGAAGGCGAGGTAGCAGCCGTGCAGGCCGCCCCAGATCACGAAGTTCCAGCTCGCGCCGTGCCACAGGCCGCCGAGCAGCATCGTCGTCATCAGGTTCGCGTAGGTGCGCGCGTCGCCCTTGCGGTTGCCGCCCAGCGGGATGTAGAGGTAGTCGCGCAGCCAGCGCGACAAGGTCATGTGCCAGCGCCGCCAGAATTCCTGGATGCTCTGCGCGGCGTACGGGTAGTCGAAGTTCTGCGGGAAGCGAAAGCCGAGCAGCAGCGCGCAGCCGATCGCGATGTCGGTGTAGCCGGAGAAGTCGCAATAGATCTGGAACGCGAACGCGTACACCGCGAGCAGGCTGTCCCAGAAGCCGTGCGCGGCGGGTGCGTCGAACACGCGGTCGACGATCGGCGCGAGGTTGTCGGCGATCACGAGCTTCTTGGCGTAGCCGAACGCGATCAGCACCAGCGCGCGCTTGACGTCGGCGAACTCGACGCGCTGGTCGCCGTCCAGCTCGGCGAGGAACTCGCGCGCGCGCACGATCGGGCCGGCCTCGAGCTGCGGGAAGAACGCGACCGCGAGCGCGTAGTCGAGCAGGTTCCGGCGCGGCGGCAGGTCGCCGCGATAGACGTCGATCGTGTAGGACAGGCTCTGGAACGTGTAGAACGAGATGCCGACCGGCAGCAGCAGGTCGATTGGCGTGACGTGCCACGCGCTGCCGGCCGCGGCCGCGCCGGCGTTGAGCGTGTCGATCAGCCAGTTCGCGTACTTGAAGACCGCGAGGAAGCCGAGGTTGACGATCACGCTCAGCACGACCAGCCGGCGCGGATGGCGCGTGACCGGCATGCGCAGCCCGATCAGGTAGTCGACGATCGTCGAGAACCAGACCAGGAACAGGTAGTGCCATTCCCACTGGCCGTAGAAGTAGTAGCTGGCGGCCAGCAGCATCAGCTTCTGCGCCGCCGGCCAGCGCTTGAGCGGCTGGTTCAGCGCGAGGACGACGACGAAGAAGACGATGAAGTGGAACGAGTTGAACAGCATCGGCGGCCGGTATCAGGGAGCAGCCGCGGAGGCGGGAGGAACGGGCATCGAATGGCTGGACGTGTCCGGAACGGCTCGCATCCGCCGATGATACAGGGGCGCCCGCCGGCGGACTGCCGCGGGATCCGCGGAACCTTGGCGATTCCGCGGACTCGTACCATCCACGTCTTTCTTCCGATGAAGCGTCCATGTCGATCAACCAGGATGTCCTGCGGCGGGCCGATGCGTTCGCGCAGGCCTTTTCGTCGGCGCAGCCGTTCCGCCACGTCGTCATCCCGGGGTTCCTCGATCGTCCGTTGTGCGAGCGGCTGCTGGCGGATTTCCCCGGCTTCGAGGCGCGCCACGCGCTGAATGAAATGGGCGAGGTCGGCGGCAAGGCCGTGCGCATGGACGTGCGCGACATCTCCGCCGCCTATGGCGAACTGGACCGCTGCCTGCAGACGCCGGAGTTCCTCGGCTTCGTTTCGCGCGTGACCGGCATCCCCGGCCTCCTGTACGACCCCGACTACATCGGCGGCGGCACGCACGAGAACCGCGAAGGGCAGGGGCTCGACGCGCATGTCGACTTCAATTACCACCCGCGCACGAAGTGGCACCGCCGGCTCAACCTGATCGTCTACCTCAACCACGAGTGGGAGGCCGCCTGGGGCGGACAGCTCGAATTGCATTCCGATCCGTGGAATGTCGCGGCGGACCACGTCGAAGGTATCCCGCCGCTGTTCAACCGCTGCGTGATCTTCGAGACGACCGAATCGTCGTGGCACGGCTTCTCGCAGATCCGATTGCCGGCCGACGCGGCGTCGCTGTCGCGCAAGTCGTTCGCGATCTACCTGTACACGCGCGAGCGTCCGGCCGCGGAGACCGCGCCGCCACACGCGACGATCTACGTTCCCGAATCGATGCCGGCCGGCATCGCGGCCGGGCAGGTGCTCGACGACGGCAGCGTGCGCGACCTGTCACGCCGCTTCGGCCGCCTGCGCACGCAGTTGCGTTACCTGTACGACCGCGAGAAGCAGTTCGGCGCGCGGATCGCGGCGCTCGAACATGCGCTCGCCGAAGCGCGCGGCGCGCAGCGGCTGGAGCTGCAGGGCTATGCGACGCAGCCACGCGGCGCCCACGGCATCTGGTCGGACGGCTGGGCGGCGGCCGAGGTCGCGGCGAGCTTCGTGCCGAAGAAGGTGGCCAGCGGGCTGGAACTCGAACTCTGGTCGCCACCGCAACTGGGCACGGAGCAGCAGTTGCGGATCGAGCTGGCCGGCAGGGGCTTCACGCAATCGCTGCGCCCTGGCGCGCTCACGCGCGTCTCGCTGCCGCTGCGCGCACGCGAAGGCGAGGAGGTCGCGCTGACGCTGCATGCGGGGTGCACCTGGACGCCCGCGGCCGACGGCGGCTCCGGCGACGAGCGTGCGCTCGCGTATCGCATCGTCGGCGCGACGCTAAGGCACGGATGACCCTTCGCCCGCAGGCGCGGGACGGCGGCATCCGCGCTCAGCGGCGCAACCGCACCATTGCTCGCGAGGCGAGATAGCGCAGGCGACCGAGCGTGCCGGCGAACAGCGCGGCGCGCGTTTCCTCCAGTTCCTTCGTCAGGCGCGCGACGTCGCGATACAGCCGCTGGTTGTGCTGGTCGCGCCGCGCGAGCAACACGCGCAGCTCCTCCACGCCGGCGTCGTCGAGCGTGGCGCCGGGGCGGAAGCGCTCCGGCAGCGGCCGGTCGATGTAGATCGTCGAATGCGTGCCGGCGAGTTCCTCGGCCGGACGGTCCTTCGTGTAGAAATACAGCGCGATCGATTTTCGCGAGCGATCGCGACGATCGGCCGGCAGCGCGATGCGGCTGAAGCCGTGCCACGACGATTCGGTCGTCTCGAAGATCACGCAGCGGTTGAACAGCGGCACCACCAGGCTGACGCGGTCGTCGCGCGAGCGCGGGTCCGAATGCAGCTCCAGCGCGCCGCCCCAGGCCGCCTCCCACTCGTGGTTGAGGTAGACGATCAGGTTGAGCCGGCGGTGCCAGTGCTCGCGCGGATGCCGGTTGAAGTCGACGTGCGGATCGAGGTCCTGGCCTTCGCGGTTCTCGTGCGTGCCGCCGCCGAAGTAGTCGGGGTCGTACAGCAGTTGCCGGATGCCGGTGACTCGGCCGACCAGGTCGAGGAACGGACGCGACTGGATCAGCGCGTCCAGCGCCGCATACGGCGAGCCGAGCCGGCGGATGCGTTCGACGGTCGACTTGCCGCCGAGTTCGCCGGCCTCGTTGCGCGCGTTACCGCGCTCGAACGGCGGGAAGTCCGCGAGCAGGGCGGCGGCGTAGTTCGCGTCGAGGAAATCGTCGATGACGACGTGGCGGAACGGCTCGCGCCGCGCGAATGCGGCGGCGTGGCGGTCGACGTCGGCGAGGACGCGCGCATCGATGCAGTCGGCGAGGGACGGGGTCATGGGCGCGGATGATGCCATGCGCGCCGGCGCCGGCGGCAGGCGCGCGCACGCGATTCGCGGCAGCGCGGTACCGGCGCGCGCCGCGCCGCCGCGGTCAGCCGCTCATCCGCTCCATCACGCGCTGGATGCGCTCGCGCGTCGGCGCGCGCAGCAGCGCCGACGCGTGCCCGAGCAGCGCGCCGCGGTCGAGGGCATTGACGGTTTCGCGCACTTCCAGCATCGCGCCCGGGTGCATGCTGAAGTCGGTCAGGCCGAGCGCGAGCAACAGCGCGGTATAGCGCTTGTCGCCGGCCATCTCGCCGCACAGCTTCACGCGGCGCTTGGCCTTGTGCGCGGTCGCGATCGTCTGCGCGAGCAGCTTCAGCACGGCCGGGTGGAGCGGATCGTAGAGATGGGCGAGGTGGTCGTTGTTGCGGTCGACCGCGAGCGTGTACTGGACGAGGTCGTTGGTGCCGATCGCGATGAAGTCGACCAAGCGGATCATGCCGGGCAACGCGAGCGCGGCGGCCGGCACCTCGATCATCGCGCCGAGTTCGACGTTGTGCGCGATCTCGTAGCCCGACGTGCGCAGGTCGCGCATGGATTCGTTGAGCATGCGCCGCACGCCGATCATCTCCTCGGCGACGGTCACCATCGGCACCAGCACGCGCACCGGGCCGTAGGCGGATGCGCGCAGGATCGCGCGCAGCTGGATCGTCAGCACCTGCGGTTCGCGCAAGCTCAGGCGCACGCCGCGCACGCCGAGCGCGGGGTTTTCCTCGTCGTCGAGCGCGAGGCCGCTGGCGTCGGCCTTGTCGGCGCCGAGGTCGAGCGTGCGGATCGTCACCGGCAGGCCGCCCATGCCGAGCACCAGGTCGCGGTAGGCGAGGAACTGTTCCTCTTCGCCCGGCAGTTCCTTGCGTTGCAGGAACAGGAACTCGGTGCGGTACAGGCCGACGCCGGCCGCGCCGAGCGCACGCGCATGGGCGACGTCGGCCGGCGACTCGGCGTTCGCATACAGCGCGATCGGCATGCCGTCGCGCGTGCGCGTGTCGGCGTCGCGCAGCAGGGCGAGGCGCTTGCCCTGCTGCGCGGCCTCGCGTTGCCAGGTGCGGTAGCGGGCGAGGTCCTGCGCGGTCGGGTGCACGACGACTTCGCCGTGTTCGCCGTCGATCAGCACGAGGTCGTCGTCCTGGATGCGCGACAGCGCCTCGTGCGCGGCGACGATCATCGGCAGGTGCAGCGAGCGCGCGAGGATCGCGCTGTGCGAGACCTGGCTGCCGGAGGACAGCACGACGCCGAGCACGCCGCGTTCGGCGAGCGGAACCAGCTCCGACGGCGACACCGTGTCGCTGACCAGGATTTCGCCGACGCGCGAGGCGAGCTTGCGTTCTTCGTGGCTCGATTCGCGCATCAGGCCGGCCTGCACGCGCGCGATCACGTGCTCGACGTCTTCCTTGCGGCTGCGAAGATAGGGGTCGTCCATCGCCTCGAACACGGCGACCAGGCGATCGCGCTGCATCTTCAGCGCTGCGCTGGCACGGTAGCGGCCGACCCGGATCAACTCGTGCACGCCGGTGGTCAGCTCGCGGTCGGCCAGCATCAGGCTGTGCGCGTCGATGAACTCGGCGACTTCGCGCGCCATCGTGCCGTGGAGCTTCTCGCGCAGGACGTGCAATTCGTCGCGCGCGCCGACGATGGCGCGCTTCAGGCGCTCGATCTCGGCGTCGATCTCGTCCTCGCCGAGCGGGCGTTCGTCGACCAGGTAGCGGCTCGGTTGCTCGAGGCGAGCGCGACCGAGCGCCATTCCGCGCGATGCGCCGCCGCCGGTCAATACGAGTCGCACGCGCTTTCTGGCCTCCGTTGCCGCCTACGGGATATTGCGGCCGCCACGGCGTCGTGCCGGCCGGTTCGCCACATCCTACTGCCCTTCGTCGAACTTGCGCTCGAACAGGTCGACCATCGTGGTCATCGCGGCGTCTTCGTCCGGGCCGTCGGTGCGCAGCTTGATCGTGGAGCCCAAGCCGGCGGCCAGCATCATCACGCCCATGATGCTCTTCGCGTTGACCTCCTTGCCGCGGCACGCGATGAACGCGCTCGACTGGAATCCGTGAAGGGCCTGCACCAGCTTGGCGGACGCGCGTGCGTGCAGGCCGAGCTTGTTGCTGATCGTGATTTCCCTTTCGAGCATGATGATCCTGGGCGGCTGAGGGGCTGGAGCTGGAACGGGATTGCCGGGCGAGCGGGCGGGCTTCCAGTCGTGCGCGCTCGGTCCCGCTTTTTCAAGGGTTGTCGACGACGATGCCTCCGCGTCCACCGTTGGCCGCCGTCTGCGCGAGTTCGTCGAGCGATTGCTCCGGATAGTTCAGGACACGCAGCAGCATCGGCAGGTTCAATCCGGAGACGCAATGCATGCGCACGCCGAGATCGGGCAGGCGTTGCGCGATGTTGCACGGCGTCGCGCCGTAGAGGTCGGAAAGCACCAGCACGCCGTCGCCGTTGTCGAGGCCGCGCGCGTTGGCCGCGGCGGTGCGCAGCATCTGGTCCGGGTCCGCGTTCGCCGCGACTTCCTGCACGTCGATCGGCAACGGCAGGCGGCCGAGCACGTGCCGCGCCGCGCCGACGAGGGCGGCGCCCATCGCTTCGTGCGTCATCAGGAGCACGCCGACGGTCACGGACGCGCTCCGCATGCCGCGAGGCGTGGGACGCGAGATGCGGGACGCCGGAAGAGGGGCGTTACGGCTGCCTGGGCGCCAAGGCCGCGCGGGGCGCAAAAGCCCCTGCTTTCGCGTCCAACGGTTCTCGTTTCACGTCTCGCGGCGTTCATCATTCCATCTCGCGGTGATACGTCATCAGTTGCGCGTAGTGCTGGCGGAAATGTTCCGCCAATTGTTCGGCCAGGTATACGGACCGGTGGCGGCCGCCGGTGCAGCCGATGCAAATCGTCACGTAGCTGCGGCCGTCCGCCTCGAAGCGCGGCAGCCAGGTGTCGAGGAAACCGCGCAGGTCCGCGGCGAAACGGGTCACGTCGGGTTGGTTGTCGAGCCATTCGCGCACCGGCGCGTCCTTGCCGGACAACGGACGCAGCTTCGGGTCCCAGTGCGGGTTGGGCAGGCAGCGCGCGTCGAACACGAAGTCGGCGTCGGTCGGCACGCCGCGGCGGTAGGCGAACGACTCGAACATCAGGGTCATGGCGCCCGCGGTCAGGCCCATCTCGGTGATGACCCGGCGGCGAAGCTGGTGCACGTTGATGTCGCTGGTGTCGATGACGCGGTCGGCGATCGCCAGCATCGGCTTCAGCAGGCGGCGCTCCTCGGCGATCGCGCCGGCGAGCCCCATGCCGCTGACCGACAGCGGGTGACGCCGCCGCGTTTCGGAATAGCGCTTGATCAGCACCTCGTCGCGCGTGTCGAGGAACACCAGCCGATAGCTGATGTCCGACTGCGCGAGCTCGGCGAGGATCGCCGGCAGGCGGTTGAGGTTCTCGGCCGGGTTGCGCACGTCGACGCCGACCGCGAGCTTGTGCCGAACGCCGTTCGGGCCCTGCGAGATCGCCTGCACGAACGCCGGCATCAGCGCGGCCGGCAGGTTGTCGACGCAGTAGTAGCCGAGGTCCTCGAGCGTGCGCAAGGCGACGGTCTTGCCGGAACCCGACAGGCCGCTGACGATGGTCAGCTGGTCGGCCTCGGCGGCGTTTCCCGCCACGTGCCCGGCGGCGTCTACCATGGCGGCAGGCGGCGCATCTGGTGCGCCTGGCGGTCGATGAAGGTCTGCGCCGGGTCGAAACCCTTGGTCTTCAGCATGTGGCTGCGCACGGCGGCTTCGGCGAGCACGGCGATGTTGCGGCCCGGCGCGACCGGGATGATGATCTGCGGCACTTGCACGTCGAGGATCTCGCGGTAGCCGACGTCGCCGGTCAGGCGGATCATCGCGTCGCCCGGCGCGTCGAGCTTCTGCGGCTTCAGGTGCACGATCAGGCGCAGGTACTTGGACGGCTTCACGGCCGTCTGGCCGAACATGTCGCGCACGTTGAGGACGCCGAGGCCGCGCACTTCGAGCAGGTCGCGCAACATGTCGGGGCAGTTGCCGTCGATCACGTCCGGCGCGATCAAGGTGAATTCCGGCGCGTCGTCGGCGACCAGGCGATGGCCGCGCGTGATCAGTTCGAGGGCGAGCTCGCTTTTTCCCGTGCCGCTTTCGCCGGTGATCAGCACGCCGATCGAATAGATCTCCATCAGCACGCCGTGCAAGGTGAGCTGGCGCGCGAGCGAGCGCGCCAGCTGGTACTGCAGGTAGGTCAGCAGTTCGTGGCCGCGCTTGGGGCTGTGCCAGAGCGGCGTGTTCGACTCCTCGGCGGCCTGGCGCAGGTCGGCCGGGACGGTCTGGTCCTTGGTCACCAGCAGCGCGGTGGGGTGGTAGGCGACGATCTTCTCGACCGTTTCCCAGCGCTGGCGCGAATCGAGGCTGTCGAGGTAGTTCAGCTCCTCGGTGCCGATGATCTGCACCTTGTTCGGATAGATGATGTTGAGGTAGCCGACCAGCGACGGTCGCCGTTCCTGCGTGTCGCCGGTCTCGATCGCGCGATTCTCGCCCCGCTGGCCGGCCACCCAGCGCAGCGCGAGGCGCTCGCCGACGGCGTCGAAAAGCTGGCGGGCGGTCAGGCGGTCCATCGGAACTCGGGCTGGGTGCGGGAGAGCACGGGCGAGGGTGGCGGCGTGCCGTGGGAAGACCCGCGCAGTGTACGGGGAGACGGCGCCGGCGTCACACGGAACGGGGCATGCCGCGATGTCGCGCCCGCGGCGGAACGGTGCGCGGCGTCAGTCGCCGGTCTTGAGGCTTTCGCGCAACAGCGCGTGCAGCGCGGTCGAGTCGGGCGCGGCGCGCAGCGCGGCGGTGATCGCCGCGTCGGAAAACAGTTCGGCCAGTTCGGCCAGCAGGCGCAGGTGCTGGTCGGTGAAATGGGCAGGAACGATCAGCGCGGCGACGAGATCGACCTTGCGGCCGTCGTCGGCGCCGAAGTCGACGGGGTCGGCGAGTCGCACGAAGGCCGCGCGCGCCTCGCCGATCGAGGCGCTGCGGCCATGCGGGATCGCCACGCCGTGGCCGAGCCCGGTGCTGCCGAGGCGTTCGCGCGCGGCGATCGCGTCGCGCACGACGGAGACGTCGCCGGCATCGCCGAGCAATTCGGCGAGCCGGCCGACGAGTTCGGTCTTGTCGTGGGCGGCAAGACCGGTCCGTACCCGCGCTGCGGGCAGCAAATCAAGAAAGCGCATGGCGGGTACGGGGGCTCGCGCGAGGGGATCGGCGATCAACTGTAACGCGCCGAGCGTACCGCTTCGGCATGGTGGTCGCTGCGCTTCTCCTTGTGCTTGCGCAGCTGCGTCTCGACCTTGTCGACCAGGACGTCGATGGCGGCGTACATGTCCACCGCGGTCGCATCCGCGTGGAGGGTCTTGCCGGAAAGCAGCAGGGTGATCTCGGCCTTGTGCAGGAGCTTCTCGACGCTGAGCACGACGGTGATTTCATGCAGCTGGTCGAACAAGCGCGTGACGCGCTCGAACTTGCCCACGGCGTAGTCGTGCAGCGCGGCAGTGACTTCGACCTGATGACCCTTGACGTTGATCTGCATGATTGACTCCTTCTGGTTGGGGCCGGATCTGGCCGGTCCCGGTTTGAATGCCCGCTGCGTGGATGCAGGGACTCCAATGTTTCCGACAAGCAATCGCTGGTGGCGTTCCCTCCGGCCGCTCGCGCGGCAGATCGTGGTGATGCGCGGAACCGCTCGCCGGCCGGGCATCAGCCGAGCCTGCTGCGGTCGTTGGATGAAGGGATATTGAGCGCTTCGCGGTACTTCGCGACGGTGCGTCGCGCGACGTTGATGCCGCGCCGGTTCAACTCCGCCGCCAGGCCTTGGTCGGACAGCGGGCGGATCGGCTGCTCCTCGCCGATGAGCTTCTTGATCATCGCCTGGATCGCGGTGGCGGACGCGGCGCCGCCGTCGACGGTGGAAACGCCGCTGGAGAAGAAATACTTGAACTCGAACGTGCCGCGCGGCGTGTGCAGGAACTTGCGCGTGGTCACGCGGCTGACCGTGGACTCGTGCATGCCGATCTCGTCGGCGACCTCCTTCAGCACCAGCGGGCGCATCGCCTCGGCGCCGAATTCGAGGAACGCTTCCTGTGCGCGCACGATCGAGGTGGCGACCTTCAGCATCGTCTCCGCGCGCGTCTTCAGGCTCTTGATCAGCCAGCGGGCTTCCTGCAGCTGGCCCTTCAGGTAGTTGGCGTCGTCGCGGCGCGCCTTCGCGATCAGGCCGGCGTAGTGTTCGTTGATGCCGAGCCGCGGCTGGCAACCCGGTGCCAGGGTGACCTGCCAGCGTCCGCCGACCTTGCGCACGTAGGCGTCCGGCGAGACGTATTCGGCCGGTGCGCTGGCATGGCCGGCGCCGGGCTTCGGCGCGAGCGAACGGATCAACGCGAGGGCGACCTCGAACTCGCTTTCGCTCGCGTGCAGGCGTTGGCACAGCCGCGTGCGATCCTGCCGCGCCAGCGCTTCGAGATGTTCGGCCACGAGCAGCTTGGCGAGTGCCAGGCCGGGCGTGGCGGCGGCAAACGCGTCCAGTTGCACGCCGAGGCATTCGCGCAAGGAGCGGCTGGCCACGCCGACCGGGTCGAACTGCTGTACGCGGCGGCGGACCGATTCGACCTCCGCGGCGCAGACCGCATGGACCGGAGCCAGCGCGGCGCACAGCGCCTCGTCGCTTTCCACCAGGTAGCCGTCGTCGTCGACCGCCTCGATGATCGCCGCGCCGATCGCGCGGTCGCGCGCGGACATCGGCGTCAGGTTGAGCTGCCACAGCAGGTGGTCGCGCAGGTCCTCGACCTCGGCGTCCTGCGGCTCCATGCCGTCTTCGTCGAGTGGCGTGCCGCGGTATTCGGTGCGGTCGAAGGCGAGATCGAGCGGTTGCTCCTCGGCCTCGGTGGAATTGGCCTGCGCCTCGCTGGCGGCGGTTTCGGCGGCCGCGGCGAGCTCTTCGGGACTGTCGACGCCGGCGGATTCCTCGGCCTCGGCGCTTTCGCCGTCGGTCATGTCGAGCAGCGGGTTGGACTCGAGCGCGGTATTCAGCTCCAGCTCCAGTTCCAGCTGCGACAGCTGCAGCAGCCGGATCGCCTGCTGCAATTGCGGTGTCAGCGCCAGAGACTGGCTGAGGCGGAATTGAAGGGCGGGTTTCATGCCGAAAGCGTGCCAAGTCCCGTTTGCGGTCATCCTAGCGCCAAAGGGCGACGCGGGGCAGGGCTTGACGGCGTGAAATTGTGGATTGCGTCCGCGCGAATGCGCAGCGTCGCCGACGCCCGCGCCGAATCCGCGCTCCGCGATGCGTCGCGCGCGCGGCCGGATTCGCGCCGCCGGGCCGGCTACATGCGGAATTCGTGGCCGAGGTAGACCTCGCGTACCTGCTCGTTGGCGAGGATGTCGGCGGGCGTGCCCTGCGCCAGCACGGCGCCTTCGCTCATGATGTAGGCGCGCTCGCAGATGCCGAGCGTCTCGCGCACGTTGTGGTCGGTGATCAGGATGCCGATGCCGCGCGACTTGAGCTGGCGGACGATGCGCTGGATGTCGATGACCGAGATCGGGTCGATGCCGGCGAACGGCTCGTCGAGCAGCATGAAGCGCGGCTTGGCCGCCAGCGCGCGCGCGATCTCGACGCGGCGCCGCTCGCCGCCGGACAGGCTGACGCCTTTCTGGCCGGCGATGTGGCCGATCTGCAGGTCGTCGAGCAGCGCTTCGAGTTCGTTCTGGCGGCCGGCGTCGTCGAGGTCGCCGCGCAGTTCGAGGATCGCGAGGATGTTGTCGGCCACGCTGAGGCGGCGGAACACCGAGGCTTCCTGCGGCAGGTAGCCGACGCCGAGGCGCGCGCGCGCGTGCATCGGCAGCGTGGTCACGTCGCTGCCGTCGATGCGGATCGTGCCGGCATCGGCCGCGATCAGGCCGACGATCATGTAGAACGAAGTCGTCTTGCCGGCGCCGTTCGGGCCGAGCAGGCCGACGATCTCGCCCTGGTCGAGCGAGAACTCGAAGTCGCGCACGACGGCGCGGCCGCGAAAACTCTTGCGCAGCCCGGAAGCGGCCAGCATCAGGGTTGGCCGTCCTTCTTCGCCGGCGCGTCGCCTGCTGGCTTGGGCGTGGCTGCGGCGGGCTTTCTCTTCGGCTCGAACGTCATCGTGATCGGCGTGTGCGAGGCGGTGTCCGCGCTTTCCATCTCGCCGGTGTTCGTGTTGTAGGTCATGTGCTCGCCGTTGAACGTGCCGCGGCCCTGCTGCACGACCTTGACGCCGCCGGTCAGCACGGCGATGCCGGTGTCGCTGTCGTAGTCGATCTTCGCGGCATCGGCGGTCATCAGGCCGCCGCCGTTGTCCTGCTGCTGCTCGAGGTGCGCCGGCTTGCCGGTCAGCACGATGCGCTGGACGCTGCCGGAGACGTCCTCGCCCTGCGCGTTCTTCGCGCCGTCCGGATGCTGGTGCAGCGTCGCCTCGGCGCCGCTCGCCTTCATCGATCCCTGCACGATCAGCACGTTGCCGCGCAGGTAGGCCATGCCGGGCGATTTCGCGCTGGATTGCACGAGCTTGCTGTAGTCCGACTTCGTCGTCATCGTCTGCTGGCGGTCCGTGCCGAGCGCCGATGCGCCCGGCGCGGCGAGGACGAGCATCAGCAGCGCGGCGCCGCGCAGCGTGCTATTTCGCTTTGCGCGCGCCGGCCTTGGGTTGCAGGGTCGAATGGACATCGGACAACAGCTCCAGTGTTTTGTCGTTGAGATCGCCGCGCATGCCGATCCCGGCGAGTATAGAGCCCGGTTGCGTGATCGTGGCCGCGGCGGCGGTTTCCATTTTCTTGTCCTTGGGCCACGTCGTGAGATCCGTGGTCACGACATCGACCGGCTTGCCGTCCTCGTCCGGCTGGCGGTGCATTTCGACATGGCCTTGCAGCTTCATGACGGTGCCGTCCTTGTTGACCCAGGCGGCATCGGACTTGCCCTTCCACGGATGGCCGCCGCCGTCGACGAGCAGGTAGTCCGGCGTCGTCACGAACACCGAACCGTCGTCGCCGCGCCGCGCCAGGTGGGGACCGCTGACCTGGAACGTGCGCTTGCCGGCCGAATCGAGCGCGTCCATCGTGAAATCGGTCAGCGTGTAGTCCGATCGCGGCGGGCCGGCGAAGGTCTGCGCGTTCGGCCGGTCGCGGCCGATCCACACCAGCAGCTCGGTGCCGATCGCGGCCAGCGCGAGCACGACGACGAGCAGCCAGTAGCGACGATCCATCGGGCGATCCGGGCTCAGCGCAGGAACGTGGCGAGCTCGGCCTCGGCCTTGCCCTGGCTCGCGAGGATCAGGTCGCTGACTTCGCGTACCGCGCCGCAACCGCCGCCGAGGCGCGTGCGCCAGTGCGCGTGTTCGCGCACCCAATGGTGCGCATTGGCGACCGCGATCGACAGGCCGACGGCCTGCATCGCGGCGAGGTCGGGCAGGTCGTCGCCGGTGTAGGCGGCCTGGTCGCTGCCGAGCCGGAGCGCGTGCAGCAGGCGCTCCAGGCAGGCGCGCTTGTCCTTCTGGTCCTGGTAGACGTGGGCCACGCCGAGCTCGGCCATGCGCTCGGTGACGACGTGGCTGAGCCGCGCGGTGATGATCGCGACCTCGACGCCGTTGGCGAGCAGGCGCTTCAGGCCGAGGCCGTCGTGCGCGTTGAACGCCTTCAGTTCGTGGCCGTCGGCGGTGTACCAGAGCTTGCCGTCGGTCAGCACGCCGTCGACGTCGAACACGGCGAGCTTCACGCGGGCGGCGCGTTCGCGGATGTCGCTGGGAAGGTCGGATGGGAGCATGGAGAACCGTGACTGGGAGTGGGGACCAGGGAAAGCGGCGGTGCGGGAATTCTGTTCTTGGTCTCGCCAATCCCGAGTCCCGGGTCTCCGGTCCCGGCGGTCAAACCACGCGGGCGCGCAGCAGGTCGTGGATGTTCAACGCGCCGACCACGCGATTGTCCGTATCGACCACCAACAGCGCATGAATCTTGTGCGCTTCCATCAACTGCGCCGCCTCGACCGCGAGCTTGTCGGCGGTGATCGTCTTCGGCTGGGCGGTCATCAGGCGCGTGACCGGCGTCGTGCGCAGGTCGATGTCGTCGTCGTCGACCGCGCGGCGCAGGTCGCCGTCGGTGAACACGCCGATCAGGCGCCGTTCCCCGTCGACGATCGCGGTCATGCCGAGGCCCTTGCGGGTCATCTCGACCAGCGCCTCGGTCAGCGTGACCTCCGGGCCGACGGTCGGGATCTGGCCGTTCGAGTGCATGATGTCGCTGATCTTCAACAGCAGCTGGCGGCCCAGGCTGCCGGCCGGATGCGAGCGCGCGAAGTCCTCGTCGGTGAAGCCGCGCGCCTCGAGCAGCGCGATCGCCAGCGCGTCGCCCATGACCAGGGTCGCGGTCGTGCTCGACGTCGGCGCGAGACCGAGCGGGCAGGCTTCGGCCGGCACGCTGATGTCCAGGTGCACGTCGGACAGGCGCGCCAGCGAGGATTCGGCGTTGCCGCTCATCGCGATCAGCGGGATGCCCTGTCGCTTGATCAGCGGCAGGATCGTCAGCAATTCGTCCGTCTCGCCGGAATTGGACAGCGCCAGCACGACGTCCTTCTGCGTGATCATGCCGAGGTCGCCGTGGCTGGCCTCGCCCGGATGCACGAAGAACGCCGGCGTGCCGGTCGAGGCGAGCGTCGCGGCGATCTTGCGCGCGATGTGGCCGGACTTGCCCATGCCGGAGACGACGACGCGGCCCGGGCACTCGAACATCAACTGGCAGGCGCGCAGGAAGCTCGCGTCGATGCGGTCGCGCAGCGCCTCGATCGCGCGCGCCTCGACCGCGATGACGGTGCGCGCACTGCGCGCAAGCGTGTTCGCGTCGAGCAACGGGTTGCTCAAGGGGCGCACGGCGGGAAAGATCTGGGCGTTCATCGCGGTGAAGTAGGTGAGCGGCTCGGGGAAGTCCGGAACATCGTGTTTTCTGCGCTGTTGCAGGATTTTGAGTACCATGCGCCGCCTCATTGTAGCCGCTTCACCGGCGGGATTGCGCCCGCGCCCAGGGCTTGAGACGGTCCGGGTGGCGCCAGCGTCGCAGCCGCGATCGATCCGGCGCCGGATCGCGAAAATCTCGCCCTTACCCGGGAAACGCAGAAAATGGACACCACCACCGTGCACAATCTGATCCAGCAGGGCATGCCCGACGCGAAAGTCGAGGTCAACGGCCCGGACGGCGTGCATTTCGAGGCGCTGGTGGTCAGCCCGGCGTTCGCCGGCAAGTTGCCGCTGGCGCGGCATCGCATGGTCTATGCGACGCTCGGCGACTTGATGGGCGGCGCGATCCACGCGCTGTCGTTGCGCACCTTGACGCCGGAAGAAGCCGCGCGCGGGCAGTAGTACCGAAAACATCCAGGTGCGGGGCGCGGGGAACGCGCCGCATCCCGTTTCTTCATCCAGGCAAGGGAAGTCCGAGGTCCATGGACGGCGGCAAAAAGCGAGAGAGTCGAGTGGCGAAGATCGTGATCAACGGCGGGCAACCGCTCAACGGGGACGTCTGGGTATCCGGCGCCAAGAATGCAGTGCTGCCGATCCTGGCGGCCTGCCTGCTGGCCGACGGTCCGGTCACGATCGGCAACGTGCCGCACCTGCACGACGTGACGACGACGATGGAGTTGCTCGGCCAGATGGGCGTCGAGCTGGTCATCGACGAGCGCATGAAGATCCACGTCGATCCGCGTCCGGCGAAGAACTATTTCGCGCCGTACGACCTGGTCAAGACGATGCGCGCGTCGATCCTCGTGCTCGGTCCGCTGGTCGCGCGCTTCGGCGAGGCGGTCGTGTCGCTGCCCGGCGGCTGCGCGATCGGCTCGCGCCCGGTCGACCTGCACCTGAAAGGCCTGCAGGCGCTCGGCGCCGACGTCACCGTCGAGAACGGCTACATCAAGGCGACGGCCAAGCGCCTGAAGGGCGCGCGCATCAACCTCGACCTCGTCACCGTCACCGGCACCGAGAACCTGATGATGGCCGCCGCGCTCGCCAGCGGCACCACGATCATCGAGAACGCGGCACAGGAGCCGGAGGTCGTCGACCTCGCCAACTGCCTCAACGCGATGGGCGCGAAGATCGAAGGCGCCGGCACCGCCACGCTGGTCATCGAAGGCGTCGAGCGCCTGTCGGGCACCAGCTACGAAGTGCTGCCGGACCGCATCGAGACCGGTACCTTCCTCGTCGCCGGCGCGATCACCGGCGGCAAGGTCATGACCAAGCACGCGCGCCCGAAGACCCTCGATGCGGTGCTGGCCAAGCTCGAGGACGCCGGCGCGCACATCAATACCGGCGACGACTGGATCGAGCTCGACATGCGCGGCCGCCGCCCGAGGGCCGTCAACATCACGACGGCGCCGTATCCGGCGTTCCCGACCGACATGCAGGCGCAGTTCACCGCGCTCAACTGCGTCGCCGAGGGTGTCGGCATCATCACCGAAACCGTGTTCGAGAACCGCTTCATGCACGCGCACGAGCTGCAGCGCCTCGGCGCCGACATCCAGCTCGAGGGCAATGCGGCGATCATCAAGGGCGTCGAGAAGATGTCCGGCGCGCCGATGATGGCGACCGACCTGCGCGCCTCGGCATCGCTCGTTCTGGCCGGCCTCGTCGCCAGCGGCGACACCACGATCGACCGCATCTACCATATCGATCGCGGCTACGAGAACATCGAGGAAAAGCTCGGCGGGCTCGGCGCACATATCCGGCGCTTGCCGGCGTAGGGGGCGGTCGCCGCGCGGCTGTCCGCGCTCGACAGGGCGCAGGTTCGCGATTTCCCGAAGGCCGTTCCCCTTGGGATATCCGAGGTGAACTCGCGAAACCGCGAAGCCGGGTTCAACCGTTCCTGCGTCAATGCCTCGGCACGAACGGTTTGCGCGGTTTCAACGGAGCCGGAAGGCGGCGAGGATCGACGGGCGGCTAGCGCTTCGTCGAAACCAGCTGCAGCGTGACCGTGTCGCCCTTCTTCTCGGTCTGTTCGATCTGTACCGGCAGCCAGCCGAGCGACTTGGCGAACCAGCTGCGCGCGACGCGCTTGCGGTCGGCGCCGGGGTCGCCGTCGCGCTGCATCAGCAAGGTCTCGAACTCGCCGGCCGGGACTTTCAGCGTCTCGGTCGCGCCGCGCGCGTAGCGCATGTCCTCGATGCGGTCCTTGACCGCGACCTTGTAGTCGAACGCCGCCCTGCCGTGCACGAGGTCGCTGGCGAGCGCCAAGGTGACGGCCTGGCGATCGATGATGCCCGGCACGATCGCGTAGCGGAAATCGCCGTCGCCCTCGCGCACGCGGACTTCGTTCGCGCTCCAGTCGAACTCGGCGTGGCGCGTGCGTTGCTTGAATGCGCCGTCCTGCTTGTAGTCGTAGGCGAGCGCTTCGGGGCGGCCGTCCTTCCAGCGGAAGCGCGAGGTTTCGACGATGTGGATGCCGGCGATCCTGGCGAGGCCGGAAGTGCCCTTCGTCTCGCTGCGCAAGGTCCAGCTGCCGTCGCCGTTGTCGGCGAGGTCGAGCAAGGTGCGGCCGACCTCGCTGCCGTTGCGCAAGGTCGCGTACTCGGCGTGGAACGGCTTGATCGCACCCTCGGCAGCCGAGGCCGGGACGAGCGCGCAAAGATTCAGGGCGATGGCGGCAAGCAGGAGTTTCATCGGGCGAAGTCCAAGCATGAATGCGGGCGAGTGTCGCCGCGCGCGCCTGAATGGCGCTTCACGCGCTTTGCGCGAGGGCGCCGTCGGCGTCGAGGCGCAAGGGCGCGGCGAGCGGCGCCCCTTCGTACAGCACGCCCGTATCGGCCAGCGCGACGCGGCCGGTCGCGATCAATGCGACGCAGGCGGCGAGCAGCCGGTGTTCCTTTTGCAGCAGGCGCTCCGCGAGCGCGTCCGGCGTGTCGCCGGCGAGCACCGGGATTTCGGCCTGCGCGATCGTCGGGCCGCCGTCGAGTTCGGCGGTGACGAAGTGCACGCTCGCGCCGTGCACGGCGTCGCCGGATTCGAGCGCGCGCCGGTGCGTGTGCAGGCCGCGGTATTTCGGCAGCAGCGAGGGGTGGATGTTGACGATGCGACCGGACCAGGGCGCCAGCGCCTCGGGCGACAGGACGCGCATGAAGCCGGCCAGCACGATCAGGTCGGGACGGTTCGCGGCGACGCATTCGAACAGCTCCGCGTCGAACACGGCGCGCTGCGGGAAGGCCTTCGGATCGAGCGCGAACGTCGCGATGCCGGCCTCTTCGGCGCGCCGCAGCGCATGCGCGTGCGCCTTGTCGCTCGCGACCAGCACGATCTCGACCGGCAGGCGGCCGTCGCGCCGCGCGTCGATCAAGGCCTGCAGGTTCGAGCCGCGGCCGGACGCAAGCACTGCCACGCGAAATGCCGGGCTGCGCCCCGTCGAGTCGGCAGTCATGCGAAACCCCGCGTTCCGATTCCCGCCTTCAAGCGATGTGCACGCGCTCGTCGCCATGCGCGGTCTCGACCGCGCCGATCGTCCACGCGGTCAGGCCCAGCGCCTCGAGCGCGTCCAGCGTGAGGCCGGCGTGCCCCTGCCGCACGATCAGCGCGTAGCCGATGCCGCAGTTGAACGTGCGCAGCATCTCATCGCGCGCGACATTGCCTTCGCGCTGCAGCCAGTCGAACACCGGCGGGCGTTTCCAGGCGGAGCTGTCGAGCGTGATGCCGAGGCCTTCCGGTACGACGCGGATGATGTTTTCCTTCAGGCCGCCGCCGGTGATGTGCGCCATGCCGTGCACGTCCTCGAGCTGCTTGAGCAAGGTGAGGATCGGTTTCACGTAGATGGTGGTCGGCGCCATCAGCGCGTCGGCCAGGGTCACGCCGCCGAGGTCGAGGCCGAAGCCGCCGTTGTCCGGCGTGACGCCGGCGCGCGCGGCGATCTTGCGCACCAGCGAGTAGCCGTTCGAGTGCGGGCCGCTCGACGCGATGCCGATGATCGCGTCGCCGGCCTTGATGCGCGAACCGTCGACCAGCGCCGACTTCTCGACCACGCCGACGCAGAAGCCGGCGAGGTCGTATTCGCCGGGCGGATACATGTCCGGCATTTCCGCGGTCTCGCCGCCGATCAGCGCGCAGCCGGCGAGTTCGCAGCCCCTGGCGATGCCGCCGACGACGGACACCGTCGTCTCGACGTCGAGCTTGCCGGTCGCGAAGTAGTCGAGGAAGAACAGCGATTCGGCGCCCTGCACGAGCACGTCGTTGACGCACATGCCGACCAGGTCGATGCCGATCGTGTCGTGGCGGCCCAGCATCTGCGCCAGCTTGAGCTTGGTGCCGACGCCGTCGGTGCCCGATACCAGCACCGGTTCGCGATAGCGGCCGCCGAGGTCGAACAAGGCGCCGAAGCCGCCGAGGCCGGCCATCACCTCGGGCCGGAACGTGCGCTTGACCAGCGGCTTGATGCGCTCGACGACTTCGTTGCCCGCGTCGATGTCGACACCGGCGGCACGGTAACTGAGGGCTTCTTGGTCGGTCGACATGGCGGGCGGGCGTTTCGCGGGGGCGCGAATGATAGCAAAGCGGGGATTGCGGGTTGCGGATCGGCCGCCGCGGCGCGAAAGCCGGCCGCGCGGGACGGATGAACCCGGCGTCGGCCGAGGCTGCAAACGATCGTGCACGCCGCCTGCAAACCCTAGCCCGTGACCCCGCGCGCCTCTAGACTTGGCCCACCCTGGCGCAATGGATGACGAAAGTGCGATTTCCTGTGTGCTTGCGCGTGTTCGTGCTCGCCCTGCTGATGCTCTCGCCGATCGCGCAGGCGGCGCCCGGCACCTATGTCGGCGAAGCGCCGGTCAACTCGCAGTCCGACGACGATCGTGTCGAGGCGCTGAAGGCGGCGCTGGCGAACGTCGTCGTCGCGCAGACCGGCGACAGCGCGCTGCCCGCGCGCCCCGACGTCGCCAAGGCGCTCGGCAACGCCGAACGCTACGTGCTGCAGTACCAGTACCGGCGCAATTCCGGCGACGACGCGGCGAAGATGACGCTCGTCGCGCAGTTCGACAGCGCGGCCGTCGACAAGCTGCTGCAGCGCTTCGGCGTCGGTGCCGCTGCGGCGGACGCGGCGGCGGCGACGGAGGCGCCGAGCGAGGCGACGGTCTGGATCGGCGGCATCCGCAACGCCGACGACTACGCGCGCGTGATCGCCTACCTCGGCAAGAACAACTTCGTGCGCAATGCGCAGCCGATGCAGGCGCGCGGCGACGGCATGCTGGTGAAGCTGTCGCTCGGCAGCGACCTTGCGCATTTCCTCGAAGCGGTCGGCATGGAGCGCACGCTCGGTGTCGCCGACGCGTCGGCAAAAGGCGAGGGAGTCGACGCGACACTCGCGCTGCTTCCCTGACGAACGGCGCCGATGTTGCGCCACCTGCCCAACCTGATCACCGCCCTGCGCATCCTGCTGGTGCTGCCGCTGTGCTGGCTGATCGGCGCGGGGCGCTACGGCGACGCGTTGCTGGTCGCAACGATCGCCGGGTTCAGCGACGCCGTCGACGGCTTCCTCGCCAAGCGCTTCGGCTGGCAGAGCTGGATCGGCGGCATGCTCGATCCGATCGCCGACAAGCTGTTGTTGACCGCCGCGTTCGTCTCGCTGGCATTGGTCCACGAGCTGCCGCTCTGGCTGGCGGCGCTGGTCGTCGGGCGCGACGTCGTCATCGTGCTCGGCGCGATCGCCTACCATGCGCTGGTCGGGCGCTTCGACGCGGCGCCGAGCCGCCTGTCGAAGCTGACGACCGCAATACAGATCCTCTACGTGCTGGTCGAACTGCTGCGCCTGTCGCACTGGATCGGCGTGTCCGCTCCGCTGCGCGCGGGCATGATCGCGATCACCGCCGGCTTCACGCTCGCCAGCGGCCTGCACTACGTGTTCGTATGGGGCGCACGCGCGCGCCGTGCCACCCGGACCATGGACAAGACCCGATGAACGATTCCCGCGTCGACCACCGCCTCGACCTGCGCTGGCAAGGGCTGCTGCTGTTGCTGGCGATCGGCGCGACCGTCTACCTGCTCTCGCCGGTGCTGATGCCGTTCGTCGTCGCGGCGCTGTTCGCCTATCTCGCCGATCCGATCGTCGATCGCCTCGAGCGCTGGATGGGCCGCGGCGTCGCCGTCAGCCTCGTGTTCCTCGTCGTCGCGATCGTCTTCGTCGCGGTCGTGCTCTTGCTGGTACCCCTGATCGAACGCCAGATCGGCGCGTTCCTGACCCAGTTGCCGACGTGGATCGACTGGTTCCAGACCCGGGCGACGCCGTGGCTGGAGGCGCGCTTCGGCATCTCGCCGGACGTGCTCGATACGCAGAAGATCATCGGCGCGCTGCAGGCGAACTGGAAGGAAGCTGGCGGATTCGCCGCGACCGTGCTCGGCAAGGTGTCCAAATCCGGCATGGCCGTGGTCGGCTGGGCGCTGAACCTGGTCATGATTCCGGTCGTCGCGTTCTACCTGCTGCGCGACTGGGACGTGCTGGTCGAACGCATCCACGCCTTGATTCCGCGCTCGATCGAGCCGGTCGTGTCGCGCCTTTCGCGCGAGTCCGACGACGTGCTCGGTGCGTTCCTGCGCGGCCAGCTCAGCGTGATGGTCGCCCTCGGCCTGTTCTACGGCGCTGGCCTCTGGCTGGTCGGCGTCAGTGTCGGGCCTCTGATCGGCATGATCGCGGGACTGATCAGCTTCGTGCCGTACCTCGGCGCGATCACCGGCGTCGTCATGGGCGTGATCGCGGCGCTGGTGCAGTACCAGGACTGGTACCACGTGCTGCTCGTGCTCGGCGTGTTCGCGATCGGGCAGACGCTCGAAGGCTACGTGCTGGTGCCGCGACTGGTCGGCGAGAAGATCGGCCTGCATCCGGTCGCGGTGATCTTCGCCGTGCTCGCCGGCGGCGAGCTGTTCGGTTTCATCGGCGTGCTGCTCGCGCTGCCGGTCGCCTCGGTGGTCATGGTGCTGTTGCGCTATGCCTACCAGCGCTACACGCACAGCGAGCTGTACACGACGACGACGGACGAGCCGTTGATCGTCGTCGCCGGCTCGCCGATTGCCGAGTCCGCGGCGCCCGAAGCGGCCGGCGCCGAGCGCGTCGCGCCGGTTGCGGGCAAGCCTTCGACGGAACCATGAGCGGACAGTTGCCGCTCGCGCTGCGCTGGCCGGCGCACCAGCGTTTCGAGCATTTCGTCGCCGGACCGAACGGCGTCGCGATCGACCTCCTGCGTTCGCTCGCGCGCGGCGCGGAGTCCGCGGGGCTCTATCTCGCCGGCGCCGGCGGCAGCGGCCGCACGCATCTGCTGATCGCGACCTGCGCCGCCGCCAGCGCCGAAGGGCGCAGCGCGCAATACCTGTCGACGGCCACGCTGCACGCGCGCCGCGCCGACGCGATCCGCGGCCTCGGCGGCAGCGACCTGCTCGCGCTCGACGACATCGACGCGATCGCCGGCGAGCGCGACGCCGAACACGCGCTGTTCGACCTCTACAACCGTTGTCGCGCCGAACGCACGGCGCTGCTGTTCGCCGCGACCGCGCCGGCCGCGCAGCTCGGCATCGGCCTGCCGGATCTCGTCTCGCGCCTGTCCGCCTGCACCCAGGTAACGCTGCGGCCGCTCGACGAAGCCGCGCGCCGCGAACTGCTGCGCGGCCGTGCACGCGATCGCGGCATCGAGCTCGACGACGCGGTGCTCGACTGGCTGTTCGCGCGCAACAAGCGCGACCTCGCGACCCTGCTCGACCTGCTCGATCGCGTCGATCGCGCTTCGCTCGCGGCGAAGCGGCGCGTGACCGTGCCGTTTCTGCGCACACTGGTCGACTAGCGCGCCGGGAGAGGCCGAAGCGCAGGGCTCGATCCGGGAACCATCGCGGAGTCGAAGCTCATCGCGGTGGCGCGGGCCAGCCCGTTTTACCGGACCGTGCCGCATGGCACGCTTGCCAAGCGCCGTGCCTCGGCTATCTTCGAGGTTTCGCAACGACTCGGGGGTGCGCGGATGTACGGACGGATACTGGCCGCGGTGTCGGCCATCGCGATGGCGGGCGCGGGTCTCCCGGCGCGCGCCGACGATCATTACGCGCGCGATCCGGCGCAGCCGGTCGACACGGCCTACTCCGCGAAGATCGCCAAGTACACGACCGACAAGCAGTTCAACACGCCGCTGACCGACTACCTGCCTGCCTCTTCGACGGTGCCGACGCCGGAAAAGATGCTCGGCGACGTCGCCGGCGCGCCGGACATGCTGCCGTATTCGGCCGACGTGTACCGCTACTTCCGCGAACTGGCCAAGGCCACGCCGCGCGTGCGCGTGGTCACGATCGGGCGCAGCGAGGAAGGCCGCGAGATGATCGCGGTCGCGGTCGCCGACGAAAAGCTGCTCGACGATCTCGACGCGAACCGCGCGCGCCTCGCGCAGCTCTCCGACCCGCGCACGCTCGGACTGGACGACGCCAAGGCCGACGCGCTGATCGCGCAGACCACGCCGGTCTACTACATCACCGGCACGATGCATTCGACCGAGACCGGCGCGCCGACCGCGCTGATGGAACTCGCGTATCGCCTCGCCGTCGACGACGCGCCGTACATCAAGGCGATCCGCTCGCAGGTCGTCACGCTGATCACGCCGGTGGTCGAAGCCGACGGCCGCGACCGCATGGTCGATCTCTACCGCTGGCACAAGGCCAATCCCGGCAAGCAGTACCCGCGCCTCGTCTATTGGGGCCACTACGTCGCGCACGACAACAATCGCGACGCGATGGCGCTGACCTTGAACCTCAGCCGCAACGTGCTCGACACCTACCTCGGCTGGCACGCGATCGTGCTGCACGACCTGCACGAGTCGGTGCCTTTCCTCTACGACAACACCGTCGGCGACGGCCCGTACAACGCGTGGATCGACCCGATCCTCGTCAACGAATGGCAGCAGATCGGCTGGAACAACGTCGAGCAGATGACCAAGCTCGGCTTGCCCGGCGTGTACACGCACGGCGGCTTCGATACTTGGAGTCCCGGCTACATGATGTTCATGGCGGCGATGCACAACGGCATCAGCCGCCTGTACGAGACCTTCGGCAACGCCGGCGCCGACACCGTCGAGCGCATCCTCTCGCCGGGCCAGTACGAGCGCACCTGGTATCGCCCGAATCCGCCGCTGCCGAAGGTGCTCTGGTCGCAGCGCAACAACAACAACTACGAGCAGACCGGCCTGCTCACCGCGCTGGACTACTTCGTGCAGAACCGCACGACGTTCATGCGCAACTTCTGGCTCAAGGGCAAGCGTTCGATCGAGAAGCCGAAGGCCAACGGCCCGGCCGCCTACGTCCTGTCCGCCGACGATGCGCACAAGGGCGCGCAGGCGGAACTGCTGCGCGTGCTTCGCCTGCAACACGTCGAGATCAGCCGCGCCGACGCGCCGTTCACCGCGCAGGTGCCCGTGCTCGACGTGAAGAAGGCGGCGTCCGACGACAAGACCGTCAAGCATGAACCGGAGCAGCCCAGGCGCGTCGCGCGCACCTTCCCGGCCGGCAGCTTCATCGTGCGCATGGACCAGCCGTATTCGCGCATCGCCGACACCTTGCTCGACCGCCAGTACTGGGCGCCCGACGATCCGCAGAAGCATCCCTACGACGACACCGGCTGGTCGCTCGGCGACAGCTTCGGCGTCGACGTCGCGCGCGTGTCGGACGCGGCCGTGCTCGACGTGCCGATGCAGCGCGTCGAGGCGATCGACTCGCCGCGCTTCGAGCCGGCGTCGCTCGGCGTGGAGGGAAAAATGCCGCGCATCGCGGTCATGCACACCTGGCAATCGACGCAGACCGAGGGCTGGTGGCGCCAGGCGCTCGACAAGCTCGGCGTGAAATTCAGCTACATCAGCACGCAGGACGCGGCGAAGGACGCGAAGCTGCGCGGCAAGTACGACGTGATCCTGTTCGGGCCGGCCGGGGCGCGCAACTCGCGCCAGATCGTCGACGGCCTGCCGATGTACGGCAACGCGCTGCCGTGGAAGAAGACCGCGCTGACGCCCAACCTCGGCCTCATCGACTCGACCGACGACATGCGTCCGGGCCTCGGCGCGAACGGCGTCGAGAACCTCAAGCGTTTCGTCGCCGACGGCGGCCTGCTGGTCACCAGCGAGGACACCGCCGAGTTCGCGATCGACATGGGCCTCGCTCCCGGCGTCAGCGTGACGCCGACGAAGTCGTTGCGCGTCGTCGGCAGCATCCTCGGCGCTGTGCGCGTCGAGGGCGACAGCCCGATCGCTCGCGGCTACGACAAGCCGTTCGCGATGTACAGCGCGGAGGGCATGTCGTTCCAGGTCAGCAATCTCGTCGGCGGCGATCGCGGCCTGCCGAATGCGAAGGACTACAAGCGCCCGACCGGCCGCGGCGGCCTGCACGACGAGGACGTGCCCGAAGGCCGTCCGTTCGACGCGCCGCCGCTGCTGCCTTCGGTGAAGCCGTGGCAGGCCTTGCCGCTCAACGTCGACCAGGAGCGCAACAACCCGAACGTCATCCCGCCCGATCTGCGCCCGAAGGTCATCGTGCGCTGGGCCGATGCCGAGCACCTGCTGATCGCCGGCCTGCTCGACAACGGCAAGGAAATGGCCGAACGCGCCGCCGTCGTCGACGCGCGCTATGGCAAGGGCCACGTGCTGCTGTTCGCGAACAACCCGGTCTGGCGCGGCGTGACGATCGGCAACTACGCGCTGCTGCTCAACGCGATCACGCACTTCGACAAGCTGTAAATCGCGATTCGGCGTGGCGTCGTCGTGCGACGTCACGCTGAAGTCGATGGCTCAAGTGCCGGACGACCCGCGGTCGTCCGGTCCCCATGGACGCTGCGCTCCTACGTTTCCGGTGAGCGGCTTCGCGAGTGCAACTCCGCATCGGCTTCGGCGAGCTGCTCTGGCGTGCCGATGTTCACCCAGAATCCGTCGTGGCGTTCGCCCGAGAGCCGGCCTTCGCGCATGGCGCGCTGGTACATCGGCAGCAGCTTGAAGCGTCCGTCCGGTTCGCTCGCGACCAGTTCCGGGCGATACACGCCGATATTGCCGAAGGTCAGCCGCTCGCCGGCGCCGTCTTCGTTGAGCCGCGCGCCGTCGAGCCAGAAATCGCCGCGCGGATGGAAGTCCGGGTTCGGCACCATCACGAGGTGCGCGAGGCCGTCGGGTTCGCGCGGCAGTCGCGCGTAGTCGTAGTCGCTGACGATGTCGGCGCTGACCGCGATGAACGGCGCGTCGCCGAGCAACGGCAGCGCGCGCTTGATGCCGCCGCCGGTCTCGAGCGGTTCCGGGCCTTCGTCGCTGTAGACGATGGAGAGGTTCCAGCGCGAACCGTCGCCGAGCGCCGGCCGGAACTGCCCGGCGAGGTGCGAGATGTTGACGACGACTTCGCCGATGCCGATCGCCGCGAGTTTCTCGAGATGGTGCTCGACCAGCATCTTGCCGCCGGCGCGCAGCAGCGGCTTTGGCGTCGCGTCGGTCAGCGGTCGCATGCGCTCGCCGCGGCCGGCGGCGAAGATCATCGCGCGGCGCATCGTCAGGTGGCTCCGGCGCGCGGTTGCGTGATGTCGCGATCGCCGAGTGCGCGTTCCAGCAGGTCGGCCAGCGGTGCGAGGTCGGCGTAGGCGCGTGCGACCGACATCACGTAGCGCCAGACCAAGGGCAGGTCGGCGAGGTAGTGCGGCTTGTCGTCGCGATAGCAGAGCCGGCAGAACAGGCCGAGCACCTTGATGTGGCGCTGCAGCCCGGTCAGGTCGAACCAGCGGCGGAACGTCGCCGCGTCCGTGCGCGCGTCGAGCGTGCCCGCGCGCACGAGGCGTTCGCGATGGCCTTGCAGCCAATGCTCGACGCGCTCGGCCGGCCATTCGATGTAGCAGTCGCGCAGCAACGAGGCGAGGTCGTAGGTGATCGGACCGAGGACGGCGCCCTGGAAGTCGATGACGCCGGGGTTGGAAAGAGTCGCCTCGTTGCCGCCGTGTTCCGCGTTCGGGTTTTTTCCGCCGTCGTTCCGACGCGCGGCGCTGCACACCATCAAGTTGCGGCTGTGGTAGTCGCGGTGCATGAACGTCTGCGGCTGCCGCCGCGCGGCCTCGATCAGGCGCATGAACGCGAGTTCGACGACGTCCCATTCCTCGCAGGCGATGTCGTGGCCGAGATGCCTGCGCAGGAACCATTCCGGCATGATCTCCAGTTCCATCGTCAGGAACGCCTCGTCGAATGCCGGCAGCCCGGACGGGTCGACCGCCGCCTGCATGCGCAGCAGCGCATCGAGCGCGTCGCCATACAGCGCGTCCGCGCTGGCGTCGTTCAGCGCCGGCAGATAGGCCCGCGAGCCGAGGTCCTCCATCAGGATGAAGCCGCGCTCGCGATCGACGGCGAACACCTCGGGCACGTGCAGCCCCGCGCCATGCAGGCGCGCGCCGATGTCGAGCCAGGGTTCGATGTCCTCCTTGTCCGGCGGCGCATCCATGACGACGCGCGGACCGCGCGCGCCCTGGATGCGCCAGTAGCTGCGGAAGCTCGCGTCGGCGGAAGCCGGCTCGATCGTGATCGCCTCGTCGCCCAGCGCGCCGGAGGCGAAATAGCGCAGCGCATCGCTGCGGGAGATGGTCGAGGTCACGCGGGATTCCGGACTGGAGATGGCGCCAGTCTAGAAGAAAAGTGCGATCCGGGATGACGCTTTCCGGAGTTCGACGAAGGCCGCCTGCATCGAGTTTCTCGCGGGGATTCCGATACGCGGCGACCACGGGCGATCGCAAGCGCCGCGGGCCGTCCGGCGACGGGTCGGCAAGAGCTACAGGATCGCCCAGGTGATGACGCCGCAGATGATCGTCATCAACAGCAGCGCGATCAGGAAGATCGCGTCGGCGAGGCGCTCGAGGCGGTGCATGCGGCGCAGGCTGCGCGCGCGCAACGCCCAGTAGGCGAGCAGGCAGGCGACCATGAACAGCATCGCGTCGGCGGCGAGCAGGTCGTCGGCGACGGTACCGATGCGCGTCGTCGCGACGACGACGCGGATCAGCCCGATCACGGTCAGGCAGACGCCGACCAGCGCCGCCGAGGCGGTGAAGATGTGCAGGCACAGGTCGGCCGCCAGCGTGCGGCTCCCGTCGCTCGCCGGAGCGTCGTTCAGGTTCTCGGCGCGGAAAAGCATGGTTCCGGATCTGACTCGGCGGAAGTCGCGGAGTTCACCGCGCAGTGGGCGCGGCCTCGATCAGCAGCGACAACGGCCGCCCGCTGGCGCGGTCCAGCGGCTCGATCCAGCGCGCGACGCGGAAGCCGGCGGCGCCGATCGCATCGGCCCAACTGCCGAGCGTGCGGAAATACCACGGCATCGGCGCGCGGAATTCTCCGCCGAACGCGGCGAAGGTTTCGTTGCGCCAGCCGTCGGCATAGGCTTCCTCGCCGCAGGCGGTCCACGGGTGCACGGTCTGCACCAGCAGGCACCCGGCCGCATGCAGCAGCGCATGCGCCGCGCGCAGCGGCTCGCCGAGGTCGGCGCCGAGCAGGGCGAAGTTGCAGGCGACGGCGTCGAAGCGACCGAATCCGGCCGCGCGCGCCGCGAGTTCGGCGTAGCTGGCCCGTTCGAAGCGGGCGCCGCCGAGTTCGTTCGCCGCGGCGATCAGCTCGGGGCTGCCGTCCACGCCGACGACCTCGCATCCGCGCGCGGCCAGCGCGCGCGCGAGCCAGCCCTCGCCGCAGCCGAGGTCGAGCACGCGACGCGCCTGCGTCGCCAGCACGGCGTCGACGATCGCCGCATCGCTGCCGGCGCGGCGGCTGGCGATGCGCTGTTCGCGCACCGCGCGCGACCACGCCGCGGCATTCGTGCGCCAGCTCCGTTCGAGGCGCGTCTCGAGTTCGTGGTCGCCGGGCGTGTTCAATGCTCGTAGCGGTAGTTGATGCCGGCGCGATTGCCGGTGGTGGCGTTCTGCGCCTCGAAGTTGAAGCGCCGGTTGAACAGGTAGCGCAAGGTGATGACCTCGCCCGGCGTGAACAGGCCTACGCCGTAGCTGAGGTAGAGCTTCGGCGACAGGTATTTGCCGACCGTGAACGCGGCGCCGCCGAGCGCGGTGTTGTCCGAAACGCCGGCATCGACGCCCATGCGCGCGCCGATGCCTTTCGCGAGCAGGTCGCCGCCGGCGCTGCCGAGCGCGCGTGCGGCGCTGCCGAGCATGTCGCCTTCGCCGCTCTTGAGGCCGGACAGTGGCTTGCCGGTGATCAGGTACGACAGCGCTTCGGACTGTTCCATCGCCGGCTTCGAGAACACGGTGAGCACCGGCACCAGCGCGGTGCCGCGGACCTGCAGGCCGGCGGTGATGGTGTCGTCGCTCTGGCCGCCGGAGGCACCGAGGATCGTGCGCACGGCGCTGATGTCGAGTCCCGGGTTGTCGAGCGCGGTGCCGGCGAACAGCAGGCGACCGGTTTCGATCTTGAGATCCTGGCCGTAGGCCTTGTAGGTGCCGCCGACGTTCAGCGTGCCGGTGCCGGTGGCCGGCCGGCCGGGACGCTGGTTGATCTGCAACTGGCCGCGGATCGAGCCGTCCAATCCCATGCCGGCGAGCTTGACGTCGCGGCCGAGCTTGACCGTGACCGCGACGACTACCGGCAGCGGCTTGCCCGGCGCCGGCTTTTCGGCATCGACGACGACGACGTCGGGCGAGGTCTGCGCCACGCCGCCGCCGGGCAGCTTGGCGAGATCGACGTTCGTCTTCGGGATCGTGATGCTGCCGCCGACCGAGAGGTTCTCGGCGCTGCGTTCGATCGTCAGGTCCGGTGAAATCACCACCTTCGCCGCCGGGATGTCGGCGGCGAGGAAGTTGTCGCCCTTGATCGTGGCCTTCAGCGGCGCGGTCGCTCCGACACCGCCGGCGCCGGACAGTGTCAGCGTGCCGTCGCCGGACTTCAGCGTGCCGTCGAGTGCGAAATGCTCGGCGTCGGTCGCGCGCACGGTGATGTCGCCGTCGTGCAGCTTGAGGCCGGCCGACGGCACTTCGGTGGCGAACTCCTTCAGCGTGACCGCGCCGGCGAGCTGCGGCGCGGCGATGGTGCCGCCGATCGTGTAATTCGCGGCGAGCCGGCCCTTGACGTTGGCGACTTCGGGCGTCAGCAGCTCGACGAACGCGAGGCTGTTCAGTGCTGCATCGACGCGGCCGGACAGCGCCTGCGCGGAACCGGGCGCTCCCGTGAGCGTGACGTCGCCGGCGAGCTTGCCGTCGTGGTCGAGCGCGGCGCGCAAGGTCGCGTGCGTCGATTGCGGCGACAGGGTCGTGTCGAGCGCGAGGCCGGTATAGGCGAGCAGCGGCTGGTTCGCGTTGTCCGGATAAGCGACGCTGCCCTTGTCGGAGGCGATCGTCGCGTTGCCGTTCAAGGCGCCGTTCGCGGCGCGCTGCACGTCGCCGTGGCCGCCGATCATGCCGTCGGCCTTGAACGGCGCATCCGGCGCGGCGAGTTTCGTCAGCAGCGCGAGCGGCAGTTGTTCTATGCGATAGCGGGCCGACGCGGAGCCGTCGGCGCCGCCGTTGCCGGAGACGCACAGCTTCGGCCCGCCGCCGGCAAGGCAGGTTTCGCTCGCGCTGAACTGCTTGCCGTTCCATGCCAGTTGCGCCGGCTGTTCGAGCGCCAGCGGGGGCGCGTCCTTGATCGCGACATCGAGTGCCTTCAGCGTGCCGTTCCAGCGGCCGTCGTCCTTCGCGCTGCCGGACAACGCGAGCTTGAGCCCGAGCGGCGAGCCGGCGGCGTCGAGCGTCAGTTCGTGCGCCTGCTGGTTGCCGCTGCCGTCGATGGCCAGCGTGTCGAACGCGAGGCTGCCGCTGGCGAGCTTGGCGGCCGTCAGGTTCAGCGTGCCCTGCGGCGGATCGATGCTGGCGATGTTCGCGGCAAGATCGAGCGTGCCGACCTGCGCGCCGCCGGAGGCGATCTGCGCACCGTGCGCCTGGCCGTTCACGGCCAGCTTCGGCCAGGTGCCCTGCACGCGGAATTCGCCGTTCAGCGAGCCGGCGGAATCCGGCAGCCAGTCGCCGAGCGAGGCGACCGCGAGCTTGATCGTCGCGTCGGTCCGGTTGCCGCCGCGGCCGAGCACGTCGACGCGGCTCTTTCCGGAGGCCACGCTGAGCGTACCGTCGACGACGTAGCCGGGCTTCAGCTTCAGGTTCGCACTGCCGGACACCGGGCGCTTGCGCAGGCTGCCGCCGAGCTGGTCGAGCGCGATCGTCGCGTCCGGGCCGTTGTCGGTCAGCGTGCCCTCGGTGGCGAGGTCGAAGTCGAGCGCGCCGGGCCATTCGGCCGCGAACGCGCCGGGATCGAGCCGGTTCGCCTTCGCCGTGAGCTGCCAGCCGATCGCCGGTTTCAGCTTCACCGTGCCCCGGGCGTCGAGGCCGCCTTTCGCCTGCTTCAGCGCGAGGCGCTTCAGCGCGATCGCTTCCGGCGTGCCGTCGAGATCGAGCGCGAGGTCGGCGAGCTGGCCGGGCGGCCCGATCGACAGCTCGCCGTCGGCATGGAAGGTTTCCGCGCTGCCCGCGGCGTTGAGCTTGCCGTGCGTCGCCAGCGCTTGCCCGGCGAGATCGGCCGGCAGCTCGACGCCCTGCCAGTCCAGCGCGAGCTTGGCCGACACCGGCTTCGCATCGAGCTGGATGTCGCCGTTCGCATTCAGGCTGCCGGCTGCCTCCGGGCTTTTCAGCGTCAGCGCCTCGATCTTCAACAACTGCCCGTCGAGCGCGTAGCGCAACGGTTCCAGTTGCACGCGATGGTCGTTGATCGCGACCTCGCCGTTCAGCGCGCCGTGGCTCTTGTCGCCGGAGCCTTCAAGGTTCAGCGCGAGCGCGGCCAGCGTGGAGTCCTTCTGCACGCGCTTGGGATCGAAGCGCGGCACCTCGACCTTCGCGGTCCACGGGAAATCGCTCGACTGCGTCAAGGTCGCATGCACCGTCGCCGCGGTCGGTTCGCTCAGCGCGAGTTCGAGCTGCGCCTGCTTGCCGTCGCCGTTCGCCTTGAGGTGGCCGGCGTAGCTTGCGTCGCCGACCTTCCACCGGAAGCTCGTCTCGCCACTGCCGGGATAGCCGGCCAGCGCCGACACCGTGCCGGAAAGATCCACGCTGCCGTCCGGCGCGCGCAGCTTCAAGGTCTTCACCGCCGCGCCGTCGCGCGTCCATGCGCCGCCGAAATCGAGGCTGTCGAGCGCGAACGCCGGCTTGCCGTCCTGCGTGATCGCGGCCTGCTTCAGCGCGAACGCATCGAGCGCGATGTCGATCGGCGCGCGCAGCGAGAACGGTTCCGACGGCGTCTGCGGCTTCGGCGGTACGGTGCTCAGCGCGACGTCGACGCGGTCGACGTCGAGGCGGGTCACGTGCACGCGCCTGGCCAGCAGTTCCAGCGGCGCGAGGTCGACGCTGACGCGGCCGACCTTCGCGTCGACCCCGTTTTCGGCATCGCGCCAGCGCACGTCCTCGAGCGTCAGCGGGCCGGCAAGGCGGCCGCTGGATTTCCCGACGACGAGCTTGCCTTCGGTTGCGCCGACCGCGCGCGCGAGCGCGAAGCGCGCACCCGATTCGCTGCCGAGCAGCCAGAACAGCAGTGCGCCGACGATCACCAGCAGCACGGCCGTCGCGACGCCGAGCCATTTCAGCAAGCGCGGCCACGCGAATCCCGCTGCCCGTCCCTTCGTCGCGCCGGGATGGATGTTGCCGTCGCGCCCGTCATGCGCGCGGCGCCCGTTGGTGTCATGTCCGCTCACAGGTCCGGCCCGATCACGATGTGCAGTTCGACCGCGCTGTCGTCCGGTCCCTTGTTCAGCGGGAAACCGAGATCCGCGCGCACCATGCCGACCGGCGATTTCCACAACACGCCGAGGCCGGTGCCGATGTGCGTCTTGTAGTTGCCGAAACCGCTGAACGCATCGCCCGCGTCGACGAAGGTGGCCACGCCGATCGTCGGCGTGACGAAGTATTGGTATTCGGCGCTGCCGACGGCGAGGTCGGCGCCGCCGATGATGAGGTTGTTGCAGTCCGTCGTCGTGTGCCCGCTCGCGCAACGGGCCAGCGCGAGCGGCAGCAGGTCCGCCTGCAGC